>Ga0209540_10001189_pt1 | contig 20617 bp, 18 predicted proteins | sample BarGraIncu01121A_FD_184501 | JGI IMG/M metagenome (GOLD analysis project Ga0209540, IMG submission 184501) | Arctic peat soil microbial communities from Barrow, Alaska - Barrow Graham LP Incubations 011-21A (SPAdes) (version 2) | ecosystem: Environmental > Terrestrial > Soil > Wetlands > Peat... | reverse complement strand
TGTTCAAGGACTTGGGGGCAAAAGAAACAAGTGGAATCCCAGTTGAATGAAGCGGATACCTGTAGAAAATATGTAGAGCCCAGGCTTATCCAATCGGGCTGGGACAATGAGCCCCATTCTTTTACAGAGCAGCAGAATTTCACGGACGGGCGAATCATAATAGTAGGAGATAAGCCCAAGCGCCGAAAGAAAAAGCGTGCCGATTACCTGCTCCGCTTTACTCGCCATTTCAAGATCGCAGTTGTCGAAGCCAAGCCAATGTACAAGAAACCCGGCGACGGACTGCAACAGGCCAAAAATTATGCGAAAATTTTAGGTCTCAAATTTGCCTATGCCACTAATGGAGAAGGCATAGTGGAGTTTGATTTCTTCACAGGAAAAGAGCGATTCCTATCGGCATTCCCCACGCCCAGTGAGCTGTGGAGTCGCTACTGCGAGGCATACAAAATCGAGGACGAGCAGACGAAAGAGCGCCTCCTCGCTCCTTACTATCATTCTCCGGGAAAAGTTGCTCGCTACTATCAGGAAATCGCCATCAATAAGTCGATTGAGGCTATTGTACAGGGAAAGAAACGCATCCTTTTAACCATGGCAACAGGCACGGGCAAGACCTTTGTGGCGTTCCAGATCTGCTGGAAGCAATGGGAATCGGGATGGAACTCGCGGGACGAGAAGCGCAGGCCACGCATCCTCTACCTGGCAGACAGAAACATACTCATCGATGATCCCAAGGACAAGACCTTCGCGCCCTTTGGAGATGCCCGCTGGACGATCGAAAACGGCCAGGCAATCAAGAGCCGGGAGATGTACTTTGCCATCTACCAGTCTCTGGCCAAGGATGAGCGGCGTCCGGGCCTCTTCCGGGAGTACCAGCCGGATTTCTTCGACCTGATAATAGTAGACGAGTGCCACCGGGGCAGCGCCAGGGATGAGAGCAACTGGCGCGAAATTTTGGAATATTTCCAGCCCGCTTATCAGTTGGGAATGACGGCAACCCCGCTGCGGGATGACAACCGCAATACCTATGACTATTTTGGCGACCCGATTTATACCTACAGCCTGCGGCAGGGAATTGAGGACGGATTCCTGGCGCCTTACCGGGTCCATCGCATTGTGACCGATGTGGATGCTGCGGGCTGGAGGCCGACGCAGGGAATGAAGGATCGCTTCGGCAACGAGATTCCAGACGGGGAGTACCAGACCAAGGATTTCGAGAGAGTCATCGCCCTGCGGGCACGCACGGAGGCCATCGCAGGCCATCTGGCGGAGTTCATGAGGAATACCGATCGCTATGCCAAGACCATCGTCTTTTGCGTAGACCAGGAGCACGTCGATGAGATGCGCCGCGCTCTTAACAACCTGAATGCGGATCTGGTGGCGCAGGATTCGGATTATGTCTGCCGGGTGACGTCGGATGAGGGAGACATCGGAATCGGCCATTTAAGCCGGTTTCAGGAGCTGGAGACGAAGACGCCTGTGATCCTGACGACCTCCAAGCTGCTCTCCACGGGAGTGGATGCGCCCACCTGCAAGAACATAGTTCTGGCCAGGGTTATCGGCTCCATGACTGAGTTCAAGCAGATCATCGGCCGGGGTACAAGGGTGAGGGACGACTACGGCAAGTTCTTCTTCAGCATTTTGGATTACACAGGAAGCGCTACGCAAATGTTTGCCGATCCGGCTTTTGATGGAGACCCCATTGGAATCGAGATTGAGACGGATAGCCATCGGCATAGCGGAGGCGGGAAGGGAAAAGGCGAAGAAGGCGGCAGCCAGGAGCAGGATGAGCCGGACGAGGATGCACCGCGCAAGTACTACGTGGACGGCGGCCACTTTGAGATCGCCACACACTATGTCTCAGAGCTGGACCCGGATGGACGACAGCTTCGCATAATCAAGTTCACAGACTATGCCGCCGAGAAGGTGAGGACGCTCTACCCGACGGCTTCAGCTCTGCGTGCCAAGTGGGCCGACCTGGAGCAGAGGGCGGAGATCATCGCCGCTCTGGAGGAGCGAGGCATCGATTTCCAGAGCCTGGCGCGTGAGGCCCAGCAGCCGGAGGCCGATTCTTTCGACCTCTTGTGCCATCTGGCTTTCAATGCGCCCCTGCAGACGCGCAGGCAGCGGGCGGAACAGCTCAAGAGAAAGAAGCCGGACTTCTTCGGGCAATATGGACCGGAAGCCAGGGCCATCTTGGAAGAGCTCTTGGAGAAGTATTCAGAGCACGGGACGGCGCAGTTCGAGATGCCGGAGGTGCTGAAGGTGCCGCCGATTTCGGAGCATGGAAATGTAGGGGAGATAATCGGGATCTTTGGCGGAGCGGAAAGGTTAAAGGAAGCTGTGGACCAGTTGCAGGTGCTTTTGTACGCGGCATAGGAGGAAAGAAGACGGCAGATCTAATCTATATTGTAGATCCGACAAACAGAGAGCCACAGAAGATCGAACCTGTGTCTTTCTCGGACATAGGCATCAAAGAGCGCAAGGATTTGCAGGAATGGATTATAGCTCATCCCGAACTTCTCGGAGAAGATCTGCTGGTAATCACATCTGAGTTCGACCGTTTCGACAAAAGCAATCGAAGGCTTGACATTCTAGCTTTAGACGCCGAGGGAGTTCTTGTTGTTATCGAGCTGAAACTGGATGCAAGTCGATCACTTGCAGATCAACAAGCGATTCGATATGCTGCGTTTTGCTCAACGATGATTATGGAAAACCTTGTCGAGCTATTTTCAGGATTTAAAGGTTATACAGTTGAGGAAGCATCTGCAAAGATCTGCGAGTTCTTGGAGTTGGATGATCTCCCAGAATTGAACAACCGACCCAGAATTATTCTTGCGGCAGGCTGTTTTGAAGATCAAGAATTAACAAGCTGCGTTCTTTGGCTCCGAAATTTTGGGATTGAAATATCATGCGTCGAACTTACACCATACCTTTTGCCTGAATCCACTCAGATTATCTTAGTTCCGAGAGTCATTATACCTCTTCCGGAAGCCAAAGATATGCAGATAAAGGCTGAGCGAAAAGAGGTTCATCAAGTCCAGCAGGCAAAGCAAAAGTCTGAGTTTCGAAAGCTGTGGCAGGCAGTCTCGACTGAGTTCAATAAACAGGAAATGCAGTTTCAGTCAAGAGGCAAGAGTTCTGAGATGTATCAACCAATCTATGTTGGCGATTCCAGGCTTCATTATGAATGGATTCTCCGGAAACGATCAGCGTGTTTGGATGTATCCTTGCATTTCGAAGGTCCCGATAAGCAAGAAAATATGAGATTTCTGGAACTCATTCAAGCTAAACAGGATCAGATAAAGGAAGGAATTGATTTAGAGTTCAAGGCCGAGCCTTGGGGAAGGAAGTGGGCCCAGGTAGAGTTTCGCTTACCTTTTGATGGCGATTTCCCATCTACAGATATTGTCCCCGATGCTGCTAGGATCATGAAAATTCTCATCGAGCGAACATGGCCGATCATTGAGCCTCATATCAGGAAGTAAATCCATGGCCAGAACTCGCAATCCCAATTCCTCTGAAGCCCAGCTCACCACCGCCCAGCAATTAGGCAGCATCGTCAAGTCCTGCCGGGACATCATGCGCAAGGACAAGGGCCTATCCGGCGACCTGGACCGCTTGCCCATGCTGGTCTGGGTGATGTTCCTCAAGTTCATTGACGACATGGAGCAGATCCGAGAGCAAGAGGCAATTCTAGCGGGCGAGCGATTCCGTCCGGCCATCGAGGCGCCTTACCGCTGGAGAGATTGGGCTGCGAAAGAGGACGGCATCACCGGAGACGCTCTCATCGCCTTTATCAGCCAGGATAAGGCAGTGCGGCCCGATGGCAGCGAAGGGCAGGGGCTCTTCGCCTACCTGCGCGGCCTGCAGAGTGCGAACGGAGGCGATCGGAGGGATGTGATTGCCGCCATCTTCCGGGGCACAGTCAACCGTATGATCAGCGGCTACCTGCTGCGGGATATGATAAACAAGATCAACGCTATTCACTTCAGCTCCTCTGAGGAGATCCACACCCTCCGCCTTCTTTACGAGTCGATGCTCAAGGAGATGAGGGATGCAGCGGGCGATTTCAGGCGAGTTTTACACGCCCCGTCCGGTCATCCGCTTCATGGTGGCGGTGACAGATCTGCGCCTCGGCGAGACGATCCTGGACCCGGCCTGCGGCACAGGCGGCTTTCTTGTTGAGTCTTACAAGCACCTGTATGAGCAGTGCAAGACGGTGGAAGACTTTGATGTGCTGCAGAAGGAGAGCATCCAGGGCGGCGAGGCAAAGAAGCTGCCCTATATGCTCTGCCAGATGAACTTGCTCTTGCACGGCATGGATTACCCGCACATCGATCCGGAAAACAGCCTGCGCTTCCCACTAAGAGAAATAGGCGACAAAGACCGCGTGGACGTAATCCTAACCAATCCTCCTTTCGGCGGCGAGGAGGAGCGCGGAATCCTGGGAAATTTCCCGGATGACAAGCAGACCTCGGAGACAACGCTTCTGTTTTTGCAGCTTATCATGCGCAAGCTCAGGCGAGCGCCTAAGCCCGGGCGCGCGGGCGTGGTCGTGCCCAACGGGGCGCTCTTCGGGGATGGAGTGGCGGCAAGGATCAAAGAGGAGCTGCTGAAGGAGTTCGACCTGCATACTATTATCAGGCTGCCCAACGGGGTTTTCGCACCCTACACCAATATTCCCACCAATCTGCTCTTCTTCGACCGAAACGGGCCGACCAGAGAGGTCTGGTACTACGAGCTGGCCTTGCCCGAGGGCCGGAAGAACTACACCAAGACCAAGCCCATGCAGTTCGAGGAGTTTGCCGACTGCATGGCCTGGTGGAAGGAGCGGGCCGAGGGCGAAAGGGCCTGGAGGGTGCCAGCAGAGCAGATTACCAAGAATAACTACAATCTGGATATCAAAAACCCCAATGGGAAGAAGGATCTAGAGCAACTGCCGCCCGGAATATTGTTAAGATCTATTATCGAAAAAGAAGGAAAAATTCTAGAAATAGTAAAGGATATTCAGGCGATTCTTACAAAGGATGATCAATGATTACAGATTATCTGCAATCTAATATTATTAAACTGGTGTTCAGTACAATCAGACAATATTGGCCATCTCATAGATTATCGATATTGATCACGTTGTCTAACGGAAAGTCAATGACAAAATTTAAGATGATTCCTTCCGCCAAGATCCCTGTTTATGGAGCAAACGGGATTATCGGTGCGACTAAAATTCCGTTGGTTAACTGCTCGACGATAACAATTGGCAGAGTTGGGTCATGCGGTGCAATTAACATGACTTCAGGTCCTGCTTGGGTATCGGATAACGCAATGTGGATTGAGTCCGTCAGTAATGAAATATGCATTGATTATCTATATTTTGCATTAAAAAGCTTGCCTTTAGCTGAAGGTGCGAAAGTCGCTGCTATGCCTTCAATATCACAAAGCCATATATTGCAGGAGGAAATTCCCTGTCCCAATAAAACGGAGCAATTGCAGATAGCAACATTTTTAAAAGAATTCCTATCTGGACATCCAATTGGAATATGCGCCCCTCTTCCTGCCCAATTTAATGATCTGCGCCGCATCTTAGCTCGTATTGAGGAGCTGGCCACCCGGATCGAGGAGGCGCGGGAGCTGCGAAGGCGGGCGGAGGAAGAAACCGAAGCATTTGCCCAAATATTTTTGGATAGAGTATATTCATCAAACATTTTGCGTTTCGGTGGTCTTCCGTTGGATGAAGCATGTATCACTATTACCGATGGAGATCATCTAACACCTTCATTCACAGATTCAGGAGTTAAATTCATCTTCGTAGGAAATGTATCGTCCGGTATCATGCATTTCAACGGCTGCAAGTATGTCGATCCGGATTACTATGCTGCAATCAAATCGCATCGTAAACCGCGGAAGGGAGACGTCCTTTACAGTGCTGTAGGTGCAACTCTAGGAATTCCTGCAATTGTAAACACCAACGAAATCTTTTGTTTTCAGAGGCATGTTGCGCTAATAAGACCCAATCCAAAAATAATCACTACTGAATATCTTTGGTATATGCTAAGGTCGAAAACCCTTTTCAAGAATGCTTGGTCAGAAACTACTGGTTCTGCCCAACCAACAGTTCCTTTAAGAGCGATCAGGGCATTGCAGATTCCTGTTCCATCAAAAGAAGAGCAATGCTGGATCGTCTCCCATCTTGATTCCCTTCAAACCAAGCTCGACGCCCTCAAGCGTCACCAGGCGGAAACCGCCGTCGAGCTGGACGCGCTCCTGCCGGCTGTGCTGGAGCGGGCCTTCCGGGGCGAGTTGTAATATCTCGTCAATGACTTCAGGACGAAAAATTTATACTAAAAGGTTCAATGTATCAAGGGATGAGTGAAGATGCCTGCATTGTCGTATCGGTGGATGACATAAAGGCCTTTGAAAGGCTGAAGCTGATATCTCAGATCGCACCGGTGAAAGAGAGGATAAAGTCATTTGAAAGTAAACACAGATGCAATCTTGATGCCTTCGAGGAAAAATTAAAACATCTTCATGAGGATTTCGAACGCTGGGATGATTTCATCGAGTGGAAGGCTTATGCAGATAGCTTGAAGGATCTTGAATCAAGGCTCAAAAAGATTGAAGATGCAACGAACTTTAGAATCGCTTCAGGATAAGCTTATCAAGAGTTTTGAAATCCTGGATTTCAAGAGCGGTGGAACCTTTTATTATCTCAAGGTAAAGGCCTTCATCGTTGATGATAGCGTGCTTCAAATTAAGGAGTATAGTTCTTTTGATAGCTATTTCTATTCTTATCACTGGCAGGATAGTGATGGCTCTTTGAGGATACGATGGGATAACTCTCCTCATCATAAAAATCTTCGCACCTTCCCGGATCACAAGCATTCTCCTCAACTGGAAGAATCAAAGGAAATGAGCTTGGAAAAGGCTTTAGATGAGATTAGAAAATTTCTGCACGAACAAGGTGTCGAGTAACATTTCTATTCGGATTCATAGGAAGTTACAGCCGCTCTCGCCTCGGGAGCCGCTCGGCTTGTGCAGGATCCGGGCCTTTCGGGGCGAGCTTTGAATCGACAAATCGATTTGATCTCTCGAAAGCTTTTTTAGCTTCAGGCTGCAATCTACTATCATGAATCTCAAGGTTGTTCTTCAGGAGGCCGAAGAGGGTGGCTACATTGTGAGCTGTCCGGCACTTCCCGGATGTCACTCCCAGGGCGATAATGTGGAAGAAGCTCTGAAGAACATCAAGGAAGCAATAGTGGGCTGCTTGGAATCTCTGGCAGAAGAGAGAACAAGGCTGATGGGCTCTTCGGGAAGGATTGTAGAAGTAACGGTCTGACTTTCGATGTCCCAAAAGCTGCCAATGATTTCCGGCAAAGAAGCCGTCAAAGCCTTTGCCAAAGCAGGCTGGCATCTGGATAGGATCTCAGGAAGTCATGCCATATTGAGGAAAGAAGGATCTGCAGTTGCTCTTTCGGTTCCGCTACATCCGGAATTGAGAACGGGTTTGCTCCGCTCTTTATAAAGGATGCGGCTATTGATTTAGAAGAGTTCCTTGCTTACTTAATCGTTCTTGGATTATGAATCTGCCCTGCCACTCTAATCTATGCCCCCCAGCACACCGAGCGGAGACCGCCTCGCCGGGGCTGCCGCCTGCGGTGCTGGAGCGGCAATAGCCAACGCAATGCGACCCCGAACCTACTTTACCGGTATGTATGCGCGCTCGGATGCAGTCTTCGCCAGATGATAAACCTATTCTGACTCCAAATAAGCCCTTAGAAATCGTTCATTCTGCTCAGGAGTCCCTACCGTGACCCGGATGCAGTGATCATCCATTCCAGGAAATAATGCGCAGTCTCTGATAACTACGCCCTTGCTAAGAAGTCTCTCCATGACCAGACTAGACTTTTCACGGGTGTGAATGAACAGGAAGTTGCCCTGCGAGGGATTGACATCCTTCAGGCTACCTAACAGTCTCTCCCGTTCAAGAATTATTTTTGAAACCGTTTGCCTCATGTACTCCAGATCATTCAGTGAGACGACGCCCGCCGCCAGGGAAAGGCTGCTTATGCTGAAAAGCGGTGCAATACGCCGGTACTGTTCTGCGATCCACTCCGGTGCCACTGCATAACCCAGACGCAAACCGGCTAAGCCGAAGGCCTTTGAGAGAGTTCTTCCTACTACCAGGTTATCATAATCTTTGACCAACTTCAGCAGGCTCTTTTCGGCGAATTCAGCATACGCTTCGTCCAGGAAAATTATGCCTTCTGTGCGCTCTGCGATCGACCTTACTGTCTCTTCGGATACGAGGTTGCCGGTCGGATTATTGGGAGAGCATAGGAAGATCATCTTCATGCCTTCCGGAATGTTGGGGTCGACCTCAAAGCCAGGAAGGCGCGGCTGATGGACGGGAAGAGCCCCGCAGAACCTGGCGGCCAGGCCGTACACGTTGTAAGTGGGAACGGAAATCAGGGCTCGATCTCCCTGTCCCAGGAAAAGCCTGGCGATGGTGATGATGATCTCATCCATTCCCGCTCCGATGATTATGTTTTCTTCCGGATATCCGGTGTACTTTGCTAGAGACTCCAAAAAGAGACTGGAATCAGGATACCTGTGCAGAGGAACGTTTCGGAGGATCTCCCTAACCCGTGGACTCGGGCCGTAAGGGTTCTCATTGCGGCTCATCATTATCATGCTTTCAGGCGCAATGCCGTATCTTTGGCAAACCCCGGCCAGATCCAGACCGGCCTCGTCAGGCTCCACCTCCGAGAGGTATGGCATAAGGTTACGGGAGTAGTCTCTCAAGGATGCTCACGGCTTTAAAGTAAGGCTGGATCATATAAAAGCTAGATACTGGCGTAATCGCTCTATTCCTTGCATTTCCAACCACAACATTCCAGGCTTGGGCTCGCCGGTGGCTGACCTCAAAATCCCGAAGCTGCACTTTTAGGCAGTTCCATGGCCCGACCGGCTTTTCGCTTCCCCTCTTTACCTGAATTTCCAAAGCTATGCATCACGACACCAGATATACTCCCGCCATGATCAAGAGAATCGCTGCAATCTTCAGCGCAATCGTCTTTCTGCCCATCTCCTCAGGCATTATTCCAGGAACAAACAGGCCAAGGAGTACGACATAGAAAAGTGTGATGAAAGGCTGCAGAGCTGAGACGCTGGAGACGAGGGCTACAGATCCCAGGGAATAGGCAAATATGAAGGCGCTCCGTCCCAGGAAATCAAAGAGTTCGTCTGCCAAGAGGACTGAGAAAATGTATGGGCTGATGCGAAGATATTCTGAGACCTCTTTGCGGATCTCAACTTTTCCCAGCAGCGGCAAGACCATCATGAAGCCTCCCAGCGATGTCCATAATATCAGATGCCATTCGTTCATAAAGGCAAGGAGATATTTGGCAGCCAGGGCGTAAGATGCCGTGAAGACCCAGAAAACGGCCATGTACTTCAGAGCGGGAGAGAGACCTCTGCGTCCATCCTTTTTCGCCGGCTTGTAAGACACCAGGAAGGCGCTCAATACCAGTAGAGCGCCTCCTGCGTAATCCTTTGCCGTTAAAGTCTCACCCAAGAATACGACCGCACCCAAAAATACAAAGACTGGAAAGACATAAACCAGGGCTGCCACCCGGCTGGTCTCTTCTATTTGGAGAGCGCGCAAGTATGCAGCCCAGAGGATCACCTGGGCAAAGCCTGCCACCATGGCATAGATAGATTGGGGATAGACGAACCCCCATCCCTCATAAACAAGGATGGGCACGACAAAGACTTGCTGCAAGACCACCAATGCAACAAGATAGACCAGAGGGTTTCGGACATACTTACCTATAATGAACTTATCAATGACTCCGGTGACGGCCATAGATGCAGCCCCAGCCAGAGATAGAAAGAACCAGTCCACAGATGAAGCCTGACTTTGGAGAAAGTTATAGCTTTCGCATTTGCCCGGGCTTCAAGCCAGCGACTTCACAAGGCCAAACAAAGCCTCGTTTACAGGAACCTCCAGGTCGTGTTTTCTTGCCAATTGAATGATGTAGCCATTGATAGAATCGATCTCGGTCATCTTCTTCTTTTGCGCATCCTGGAGCATGCTGGAGGTGTTGTGACATGTCGCTTTCGCGACATTGCGGACAACTGCGAGCACGCTCTCAGCATCCGTCTCCACGCCTTCGCTTCTGGCAACGATTACGCATTCTCTGACTATGTTTTGCACGGTGAGACTCAGTTGATCAGAGAGCACTATCCCATTCTCCTGACCGATTAATGCGGTTATAGGGTTTATTACCGAGTTGACGAAGAGCTTATTCCATTGATGTTTCTTGAAATCGGGTATGAATTCTATCTCAAAGCCCGATTCCCTGAATCCATTTTCGAGGAACTGTCTTATTTTTTCATATATTTTCTTTTCACAGATTTTATCTTCAATAAGGGTCTTCCCCTTCCCTTTTAGCTCAATAAAGCCGTCACCGGAGAATTTGGCACCCATTGTAGTGATCCCTTCCAGGACTCTGTCGGAAGGGAGACCCGTCTCCTTAACAAAAGTCTCTTTGTTGCCCATCCCGTTCATCAATAGAAGAAAACAGGCATTCCTCAATCTACCTTGCAGCAATCCCGACACATTCAGCTCAAAGCACACTCTTTGGAGGGAATAGGTTTTGACGCAAACTATTACCAATTCCGGATAAAAATCAGATTCTTTGAGGTCATCGAGATTTCTGAAGCAGTATTTAAATTGTAGAAGCTGTGCTCCCTCCGGAAACTCTATTCGTAGACCGGATTTAATGATCTTTTGCATATGGGGCGCCCTTCCCAATAGTGCCACAGTTTCTATTTTTCGGTCATCGGGCTCCGTTGGCTGACCGAGGAGATATCCGATCATTGAGCCGATCGCTCCTGCGCCGTAAATCAAGACTCTTGCCATTCCATAACCTCATTGGCCATTTTCGACTTCTATTTCCATTTCCATTTTCCATTCGTTCCTTGTCTGCCGCTAAGGCCATCAATCATTGCCCCTATGATTGCCCATATAAAAAACCTTTTCAGAGCGTTAAGCTGATTACGATAAAGACACATCTTAAAAGGTTTAAGTGGCGAATAGGAGACGAAGAGAAATAGGAGACAACGACGAGAGGAAGAAGAGTTTTGTAATGCAGAAAGGATAGTGAAGAGGAAAGCCGAATGGTAGTAGAGAGAGGAAAATTGGATGAAAGATATTACGCTCCTGGAAGAGTTCAAAAAGATCTATCCTGAGAAGTTTATACCGGAGGAGGGCATATTCGGCCATATCCATGCCAGAGACCGGATATTCATAGGAACCGGTTGCGGCGAGCCGCAGTATCTGGTGCAGGCGCTTGTCAACTATGTCAAAAACGATCCCAAGGCTTTCTTCGACGCCGAGCTGATTCATGTCTGGACTCTGGGCGTCGCTCCTTACACCGATGAAAAGCTCCAGGAGAACTTTCGGCTCGACTCCTTCTTTGTAGGGGACAGCACCAGAAATTCCGTCAACCGCGGCGCGGCTGACTACACGCCCATCTTCCTCTCCAGTGTCCCCGATCTCTTTCGTTCGGAGCTGATACCTGTGGACGTGGCCCTGATCCAGACCTCTCCGCCGGACAAGCACGGTTACTTGAGCCTGGGAATAAGCGTGGACGTAACAAAATCCGCTACCGAGATGGCGGAACTCGTTGTGGCTCAGGTGAACAAGAATATGCCCCGCACCCACGGTGATGGATTCATAAACATTAAAGACATAGACTTCATCCTTCCCTATGACGAGCCGCTGCTGGAGTATTCAGTCAAGGCCCCCAACGACATTGTGCAGAGGATTGGAAAGTACGTAGCCCGCATCATCGAGGACGGCTCGACCATTCAGGTGGGATACGGCCTGATCCCGGATGCAGTGGTTCATAGTCTGCTGGATAAAAAGGATCTTGGTGTGCACACTGAACTTCTTAGCGACGGAATCGTCGAGCTCATGAAGAAAGGAGTCGTCACAAACCGGAAGAAGACCAACAATCCCGGCAAGACTATTGCCTCTTTTTGCATGGGCAGCCGCGAAACCTACGATTTCCTGGACGAGAACCCTGCGGTTGAATTTAAGAGGATCGATTATACCAATAACCCTCTTTTGATATCCAGAAACAGGCTGATGACCGCCATCAACAGCGCCATGGAAGTGGATCTGACGGGCCAGGCAACGGCGGAGTCACTGGGCGGAACCTTCTACAGCGGCACCGGCGGACAGGCGGATTTCATGCGCGGAGCCGTGCTAAGCCCCGGAGGAAAGACCATCCTGGCCCTGCCATCCACTGCCTTGAATGATAGTGTCTCACGAATTGTCCCAGTCCTGCAGGAGGGAGCTGGTGTGACCTTGACCCGGGGAGATGTGCATTACATAGTAACCGAATACGGGATTGCCTATCTGCACGGCAAGAACATCCGGGAGAGAGCCATGGATCTCATCGCCATCGCCCATCCCAAATTCCGTCCCTGGTTGATCGAGGCGGCCCGCAAGAGGACGCTCAAAGATCAGGTATTCATCTCCGGGGAGAAGGGCATGTATCCCGAGGAGCTGGAGATTTACAGGACTACCAGTAAAGGGCTCAATATATTCCTGCGGCCGGTGAAGATCACTGACGAGTCCATGTTGAAGGACTTCTTCTATGACCTATCTGAGGACAGCATGTACATGCGTTTCTTCTCCGCCCGCAAAGACATGCCCCACAAAAGGCTGCAGGATTTCGTGGCTGTGGACTACAGCAAGAAGATGGAGATTCTGGCGGTAATTGCAGAGAAAGATATGGAGAAGGAGACAATCATTGGACTGGGCCAGTATGAGCTGAACCCGGATAAGTACCTGGCAGAGGTCGCTCTGGTAGTGAGGGATAAATTCCAGGGGCAGGGAGTAGGAAAGGAGCTGCTCAGGTATCTCGCCTACCTGGCCAGAAGGCAGGGCCTTCTCGGATTTACGGGAGAGGTGCTGGTGGAGAATAAACCCATGGTAAACCTCTTCGAAAAGATGGGGTTTGATACGGAGAAGAGGCGCGAGGAAGGGGTTTACGAGATGAGCATGCGGTTTCGGAATGTGAGGGAGAGATAAGAATGTCATTTGGGGAGGGGGATCGATTATGAGAAAACTGATAGTTGTCAGAATAGTGCACGCGCCTTCAGATATGGGATCGGCAGGTGAGGGATTGGAGAAGAAGGGCATCTCCACCATGGGAAAGCAGGCCTGGGAGGAGAACCAGAAGAAGATAGAGCGCTTCTGGCAGGAGCTGGAAACGGAAGTGGATGGCCTGGGACTGGATCCAAGTATGCTGCGCGTCTACCAGGACGGTTTGCCCTGCTCCGGGCCGTTGGGCGAGAGGATCGTGCGTGAGACGGCGGCCAAAGGCAGCCGGAATTACCAGATTGTGCAGAAGCTCATGGACAGGGGAGCGAAAGTCGAGGCGACGGAGAGCCCGGATCTTCTCCGGATTGAGTATGGTTATATCAAAGGCCTTCTGGAGGCAAGATCGGATGAAGAGAGAAAGGCGGCGGAAGCCAGGTATAATCTCGTCAAGGACAAGCTGCTGGAAGAGCGGGATCTATTCATTGCCAGGTCTATCGACAGCTCTCTGAAGGAAGGCGAGACTGGGCTGCTCTTCATAGGCGCGTCTCACGATGTGGTTCCTAAGATTGCTAAAGATATTGAGGTGAAGAGTCTGGACTGAAAGTGGTTTGGACGGAGGAGCTTGAAATAGATCTCATTGATTTTAGGTGCTGCCACGACATTTTAGGCATGGATTTCACAAATGGATTTCAGACAGTAAAACGCCATCAAAAGAGCGATAAAGCCATATACAAAGAGCTTAGACTTGTAGATGATGGAAAAGAGGCTTACGGCCTTTGCCTCGGGAACGGTACAGAAGGTAGGATACCGTGCCAGAGTCATGGACTTTGCCAAGATGCTGGGACTGAGTGGGACAGCCGAGAACCTGGATGACGGCCGAGTAAAGATAGTAGCCGAAGGCGATGAAGATAAGCTAAAGTGGTTTGAAGAAGCAATTGTTATTAAAAATACTTTGATCAAAGTCTCCGCCATCGAGAAGGAATATACAGAGCCAAAAGGTGAAGTCAGTAAGTTCTACAAGCTCGTGGAAAAAGGCGAGACAGATTCCCGGATTGACGCCGCTGCGTTCCATCTGAAAGATCTTATTGCCGCCGTGGATAGAATGAACGGTAATCTGGGCGGCAAGATGGATGTAATGATTGATCTCCAAAAAGAGACGCTGAATGCGGAGGAAAACCTGCTGGAAGAGGTCCAGGAATCCAGAAAAGATCTAAAAGGGTATCTTGAACAAAGGTTTGAAAAGCTGGAATCTGAAGTCACAAAGATGCGATCTGCCTTGATAGCAAAGGGAATTATTTAGCTTAATCATTCTTCTACTCTCTCTTTTAACCTGGCCATTACGGCCCATCCTGCGGGATTCCGCGCGCCGGAGGCAGCCGGCGCCTCTCCATGCCGAGGCCGGCCAAGCGACGACGGCGGTTGAGATGCAGACCGATTGGATGTGCAATGTTTTCGATGAGCTACGACCGTTCAGTCAAGGATATTTCCAAACCAAAGAAGTATCGAAAGTGTGTGAACAAATCTCAATAGTTCCACGACTTTTCAGTCATCGATAGCCCGTCGAATTTACATTGGCAAAGAGAATAAGCAACCGTCAATATGTTTCCCATGGAAAACTGATTTCATGATGTCGATAGATCTTGTTTTCCATTTGTCACGTATTAGCCCCTGCCTGGAAGCATGGGCGTTTCAATTGGGCCACGTCTTTTCAGACATGGATAGGGCAGCCATTTTTCGGCCTTTACTGCTATCGAAAAAAAGCCGATTTTCACGCATCTCTCTAACTTCTTGCAAATCGTTTAGGAAGTTGATGTTAGATGGGTGCATTTTCGATAAGCAGAGCCTTTTCACGCATCTCCGGGGTTTTGGACACCACATCGATGCGTGAATTCTTAGCAAAATATCTTGAGAAAAATAGGTATGCTTATCCCGTCCGGCTGGCTCGAACGGCCCTGCAAAGGCAGGGGGCCTGATGACCAACACAACTGCTTCTTTGCTTATTGATAGGTGTTTATATCGATTGCGCTCGTTTTCCAGAGCAATGAAGTAAATATTTGCTTTCCGCTCAGTTTCCCCTCCTATCGCGGCCGTAAACAATGAGATCAGCCTCGACGACCTATCAAACAATAACGGCCTTTCGCGTAGATTCCTGATCTTGAGAATTGATGCCCAGGAACTCTATTCTCTCATTTGCAGTGCCATCCGAAGGCCCCAAATTCACGATCATGATCCTGTCCCGATCGTGGTTGATGAGGTCCGTCAGCGCCGCCACTAATTCCACGCGACCTTTTGGGTTTAAATCGCAGCGAAAAACGGAATAATGGAAGGCAGACCAAATACTTTCACAGCTATATGAAATCTGTACAATCTTTTTCTGCCCATATATCATAGCTCACGATATAGCAATTCGATCCGCTCGTGCACTCACCTCGTAATGAAAGCCGGATACTCTTTTATCTGACCGGAGAGAACCCTGGCCAATAGCCGGGACTGTACTTCCAGTATCCTTCGATAGCTTATCTTGTACCCAAAGATGGGATGGACGCGAGTCGGTCCGCGGGTCTCGGGTTCGGGCGTTGCTCAAGGCCGCGACCAGCCAAGGCCGTCGGCCGCGCTCCATTATTTATGGCGTTGAGCTGTTAGGACATGCGCTTCCATCTTTGAAGCTGGCCAAACCCTCAATCTAAGGCGAAAACCGACAATGCAAGTCTTGCTGCAGTGCCATTTTTCTATATGAGGAATTCGACACTTCAGAGCTTAGGATAAAGATCATTTGTATTGCCTAAGATCGAGCTCCAATTGTCAATCTTGTGTCAAGCCGCTTCCTTCATCTTAAGCTCGACCTCACCGGCGGCAATAGGTTTTGCCAAAAGCCTTCCCTCACGGAAATCCTTCACAACCTTGTCAATCTCTCTGGACACTTCCGGTGTGAGATATTTTTCATCACAAAGGTCGCACATCAAAGCCGGGACATTCTTAATCACCACTACGCCCCCGTTAACTTTCGTGACATACTCTGTGACGCCACGTCGCAATCTGCCTCGACCGCAGTTGCAGGCGTCAGGGATCAACTCTTTCTTCTCGTCATATTGTCTGTCCATTCTCCATCCTCCGGCCAGTAAACTGTGACTATACGCAGGTGGTTCTCGCACAACGCAACCACTGCATGGCAACACCGCCAGCCAGCAATGCCGGCTATGAGAGCAGAGGGGCATGGCTTGCTATCGGGATAATCTTCTATTATGCGTCCTATCCAATATCAAATTAACCAGATCTTCAGTAGAAACGCCCCGCTCATCCATCCTACTATGGGCATGAAATGTTATTATATAACTATCTAGCAGGATGTGCTTCTTAATGTCCTCGATCAGCACTCTTCTGTCCCCTCCCTTATGGCCATCAGCTACCCTCTTTTAATCTGCTAATTTGACTTCGATCTCAGATAGGCTCCCGGTCTTGATCAATATACTTTGTTCCATTATTGGGAATGAAATAATAAATATCTTTGTGCTAAGCGTCTGTACAACGCTCATTTCTTTTCGGAAATGGACAGGATGTGAATAGTCCAGTGACTGTTCTTATAACTTCGGTTTACCATGGGAAACTGATTTTTAGTGTCGATAGATCTTGTTTTCCATCAGTCACTTGTGAGCCCCCTGCCTGGGCGCATGGGCATTTCAATTGGGCCACGTCTTTTCAGACATGGATAGCTTGCTAACGTTGATACCTACTACGAACGAGATATTGTTTCAATTGGGCCACAGCTTTTCAGCTATGGACAGGGCTGCCATTTTTCGGCCTTTAATGATATCGAAAAAAGGCGATTTTCACGCACCTCTTCGACTTCTACGAATACCTTTAGAAAGTTGACCTCTACAATGAGGCATTTTCAATATGCAGAGGTCTTTCACGCACCTCCCGGGGTTTTGGACACCACCTAGGTGCGTGAAAAATGGGACATTCTTCGTCCCATTATGCATCCGCCTGGCGCGGATGTTCCTGATCAATCAGGGGCCTGCTCGCCGGTATCTCTTGCATTAGCTGGGTTTGCACTACTACTATCTAACTTTTCTTCGGGACCCAGGCCAGGATTTACATCGATTACTGCCAATTGGCGGCGTTGGCCCCAACCGCTGCTCCCGCGTGCGAGCCCCTGCAGGCAGAGCGCAGCGCTATTCTAGACGAATGGCATGTGGCCGTAGAAAGAAAGAACCTTATCCATCCTCGAATTATCCCTTTCAGGAAATCCAAACCCTTCAGACCACCTTCTCCAGATCGTCCCACTTGAGCAGATGAACCTCTACCATGTGATGGGGATGGTAGCGCATCTTCGCCTCCCGGATTCCCTCCACACCCATATCGCTCTCCCGGTTGATGTAGGTGTAATCCCTGGCCAGGATCTTTGCCGCCTCGGCATTTACGGCCCGGTAGATTCCTTTGCAATCAGCCATGCCCTTTTCGAAGTGCACCAGTGCCGTGTCTTTGTTCAGGCCCTCAAATAGAGACATGGCTCCGATCTTGCCGTTGGACCTGATGGCAATACCCGACAGCCCCAGCTCTTGATAATGCGATACTGCAAAGGACACGGCATCCTTTTCGCTGGCAAGCACAGGATCCGAGTCGCAGTCCTTCCATTCGCACCACTTCTCCAGAAACTCCGGGATCTCATCTATGTTGCTAGCGCCTATCGCCTCGATCTGGGGCAAACAGGTTTTCTCGAATTTGTTCAACTGGTGCCTGATGGTGAGATATCCTTTTCCGGGGAGCTCTGCCAGATCGGATGCCAGATAGACATATTCGAAGTACTTTCTCTCGGGATGAAATTCCAGGTTTGGGTAGAGTCCCGCCATCCAGTCTTTCGTTTCCGGGTCAAGGATCACGAAGGGATACTCTTCCTCACTCTCAATGGCCAGCGTCATGACCTCATTGAGGAGATCTGGGTTACGCGGCCCAATGGGCGGCCGAAAGCGCTTCATTCCGGCGATGGCGCTGCACAGAATTACGCTATCCTCGACATAGGCGTACCTGTAATGGGCATACTCATTCCAGCAGACCATGTTAGTGAAGGTATTGTCGGAGTGGCTCTGCGGGAAGCGCTGGTAATGCTTGACAAAGAAATCCCGGTCGGCCAGAGTGACGGGCTTGAAGTCTGTTGCCTTCAGCATTCTTTAGCCTCCTGAGAAAGAAGCATGGGCACATGGAATGGCATTGACCTGAACCCGAGAGCGCCATAAAAATCCTCTTTCCCCGGCTCTGCAATTAGACCTATCCAGGCAATTTTGCGAGACCGGCACTCCCCCAATAGCGTCTCCAGGATCAATTTGCCCGCGCCCAAATTCCTCCAATTTTCCAGAACGACAAAATCTTGAATATATGCATCTGCAACTCCATCGGAGATCACACGGCCCATCCCCACAGCATTACCGGTAGTTATATCAATCGCCACAGCGAAAAGAAAGCTTCCTTTGATCAAATCGTTGATCCTTTTCTGGTCCATGCCCTCCTTCCACCAGCCTCCGGCACGGTAGAGCTCCACTATCTGCTCCTCTTTCCAGGATTGCACGAGGTCGACCCTGATAAGATCATCTTTGTCTTTCGATCTAACATTCTGCAATTTGTCTTCTCCCGGATCATCTTTTAGTCAACTACCATGCCCTGAAGGGCATGGCTTGCGACTACGTAAAAAGTCGTGTCGCGTCTGGCGGGCTGACGTTACCGCCCTGAGACTCAAAGATATACCTCAAGTCTCGTGTTCGATGCTCTATATTCATAGCACCAACTCTGTCGGCATGGGTTCCGTATCCACATTTTCCGCATCGGAAGGATAATCCACTACGATTGTTCCGGCTGATGTGGTTACATCTTGGGCAGGTTTGGGAAGTATATTCTGGATTCACGTACAGTATAGCTATTCCTGCTTCTTTGGCTTTGTACTCAACGAATCCCTGTAGTTGCCTGAACGCCCAACTAGAATGTTCATATCGGAACTCTTTGGCAATCTTAGATTCGGTTTCCTTCCTGATGCCTGTTAGATCTTCCATGCCTATTACCGAAACTTCGTTCTCTATGGCAAACTCAATTAGCCTTTTGGATATGGTGTGATTAACGGCGGTCATGAACCGTGTCTCTCGACCAGCCAGGGTCCTTAGCAACCTCATACTGGATCGAGTGCCCAAATACCGACCGCCTGCTTTCTGTAGCCTTCGACGTTCATTCTTGCGAATGTTTCGGTGATTCTTAATCTCGCCACCTGCAAAGAACTTGCATTTCTTATCAGTTGTGGATGCAACAGCTAGGCAATTAATACCGACATCAACACCCATGAATGTGGATGCGTCAGTCACTTTCTTGTCTGGAATATCCTTCTCACAAGACAAATGAAAATAGTACGATCCGTCTCGGTGTAGGCAGAGTTTAGAAGCAAGGAATCTCCAAGAACCATCAAGGTATCTCTCTGCGTATCGATAGTTCAAGAGCTTATACTTCTTGCGTCCCGTCAAAGTAGTTATACTCAGGGTGTCTTGGGAGAACCCGAAATCACGTTCAAACGAGAACGTAGCAGAGGTTGGACTGAACTCCAAGAGCTGCCATTCTGTCTGTTCTATGCTAACCTGTTCCTGAAGTGTCTTGTAGGCTCCTGAAACTTGTCTAGCTACGTTACAAGCCATCTGCGATTTCAGGTTGAGTTGATTCCGCAGATAGTGATAAGACAATTTCTGTAACTGTCCACTACCGATAGGCTTTCCGATGTCGAACACGATTTTCGAAGCATAATTCATGCCTTGTGAGAATGCTTTTAGCAGCTCTGCTAGATCGTTATCTAGCGAAGTCAATTTCAGAATTATGGTTTTTGTGAGCTGCATGGTCAAGTATATTCACCCAATGCTATATATGGTTATCTTGGGTGAAAGCAGCTATTACGCGCTCCTCCCCCCTAAAGAGATGGGGACTCCGCGCGGTTTCGGAGTTGAATATCGAATTATCAAGTATCAATTATCGATTATCGAATATGGAAGATCACTCAATCCAATTCAAAATCACATTCTCAACACGCTTGGGCGTCCTCTCTAGGAGCTTGACCGGATAGCCGAAGATCAGACAGGCCATGAGCTTGTCCTTCCGGCACACCCAAATACTTCATGACCGATCGAAGGGCGCGGATTATCTTGAGGAGATCTTCTGCGCCATCGGGGCGAGGGCTATGGGAATCATTGTTCATAGTGATATCTATGAGCCTTCAACTCGTTGCCCAAGGAGTCCCCATCCTTTAGGTGGGGAGGAATTGGGCGGTTCCTTAAAGTATTTATGTTCACAAATTCATCCACTGATGCGTGTTTTGCATGATCCGGCAGAGCGATACCTGAAATGGTAGGGCACCCTCTTATGAAGGGATAAAACAGCTTCATCACTAAATTGCTCGTATGCAGGGGGACAAAACAACTTACCGAAGGCATGAGGTCCAGTAATGGCCTAGATGAGAGTTTGACACATGATTCTTCTTTC
>Ga0209540_10001186_pt1 | contig 20635 bp, 16 predicted proteins | sample BarGraIncu01121A_FD_184501 | JGI IMG/M metagenome (GOLD analysis project Ga0209540, IMG submission 184501) | Arctic peat soil microbial communities from Barrow, Alaska - Barrow Graham LP Incubations 011-21A (SPAdes) (version 2) | ecosystem: Environmental > Terrestrial > Soil > Wetlands > Peat... | reverse complement strand
AGAACAGTCTCTATTCCAACAAAACGAACCTGCTAAAACTAATCGATCTGCCTTCATTGCTTTCCCCGATTAAATCATGCAACGAAGGCATATAAACTTATTTAAGGTAGACTACCAGATTAGGAGTGCTCAATTAATGCAAACTTAACTATCCTCTATCTGCAGAATATGGTTGCCAAAGCTCATGATATATTCTCATCAGCTTCCTATCGCCTCCACCGGGTCCATCATGGAAGCCTTCCAGGCCGGATATAGCCCGGCCACGAAGTTGATGATCAAGGCGAAGATCACTGCATACAAGAAGAACTCCGGCTTAATGGAAACCGTCATCCTGGAGACCATGTAGATCTCGGAAGGAAGCTCAATGTTGTAAGACATTATGAGTCTGGCGGCAAGATATGCCAGGACGCTGCCGAACAAGGCCGAAGGCGGGGCCAGGATGAGGCTCTCCAGCATGAAGATCTTGAGGATCGATCGCCTCGTCGCTCCCATGGCCATGAGAATGCCGATCTCTTTCGTCTTGCGGGATATTATCATGATCATGGTGTTGGCAATGCCAAATCCTGCAATCAAGAATATGAGAATGTAGAAAATGAAGGAAAAAGACGACTGGGTCTGGATCAGTTTGAGGATGTCGGCATTCGTGTCCTCCCAGGATTTGGATTGATATCGGAATTGATTCCGAAGATCTGCGGTGATGTAAGGCGCGTGATATATATCCGAGACTCTGGCGTCCACCTCTGAGACCACATCTCCTTTTCCCACCAATTCCTGAGCCGTTGTCAGAGGAATGTAGATCAGTGACTTGTCTTTGACGGAGCCGGTCTCAAAAAGGCCGGCGACCTTGAGTCGAATCGATTTGTTTGCTCTCGTCAGGATAAAATCGTCTTCCGGATGCAGCTCAAGCTCATCCGCCAGAGTTGATCCCATAAATGCAGCATACTTCCGGGAGTTCAGATCCAGAAAGCTACCGATGATGATATCCTTCTGAACGTTCATCAGCCGGTCTTCTTGGTCCGGGTCGACACCCAGTAAATCGACCCCGCGGACCTTGTCTTTGTACTTCGCAGCCGCCTTTCCTGCGAGCCTCGCCGAGACGGCTTTCACCTCGGGATATTTCCATAAAATGGCAGAGACGGTTCGATAGAGGTAGATGTACTTCTCATCCTCTTTCGGCTGAACATAGATGTGAGGATTATTCTCAACTGTTGTTGTGATGACCTCATCCTCGAAGCCGCTCATGAGGCCCATGAGAACAACAATGACGGCCACCGCCAGGGTCACAGCGGCAACTGTGAAGAATGCCATCTTGGGGTTTCGTAATATATGCTTCTGGGCTATGGTGAATTCGTACATCTCTGTCCTCACCCGTTGATGGCCAGAGCCGGATCAAGTCGGGACGCCTTCCAGGCAGGATACAGACCGGCGACTACGCTCAATGCTGCCGCTAAGAGTACAACAGCCAGAAAGCTCTCGGGTTTGATCACTACCGGCAGGCTGATTTGCTGCCCACCCGGCGCCTCCATCATGATCTTCAGGCTCTGGAGATAAAGGGCCATAATGAGGCCCAGGGCGGCACCAATCATCCCACCCATTAGACCCAATATCCCGCTCTCCAACAGGAAGATGTTCATTATGTTTTGTCTGCCCGCACCCATGGCCATGAACATGCCAATCTCGCTGGTCTTTTCATTGACCAGCATGTACATCACGCTCCCAATTCCAAAGGCGGCGATGATCAGGATCAATAGCATTATCAGCCGGTTCTGGAATTGTTCAATGGCCAGTGTTTTCAGGATCTCAGGGTAAAGCTGCTGCCAGGAATCTGCCTTATATCCGTAAGCTTGCAGACTTCTGGCTAGGGCATCTGCTTGATAGACATCTTCCAGCTTTATGTCCACAGATGAAGCCACATCTCCTTTATTCAGAAAATCCCTGGCGGTGGCGAGCGATACAAAGGCAATATCCTCCGGCCATCCGGTAGGCGCATTAAAGATACCGGATACAACCAGGCTGATTCCTCGGGCATCAGGAAAGGTGGCAAACACCGTCTGGCCCAGCTTGACCTTCAAATTGTCAGCCAGCTTTCGCCCTATAACCACCTTCTTTCCGTCCCGTATCGAGTTGAGATCTCCATGGACCACGTACTTTCCTATGTTGTATATCTTATCCACATCGACCGGATTCGCTCCCGACATCGCCACGTTCTCTACGTTATCCTTGTAAGTGAAGGTCGCCGTGGCTCCCAGTCCCGGCGAGACTGCAACCACTCCCGGAATTGACCAAATGCGATCTATGAGATTTTTGTAGAGGTAGATGTAATCGTCTCCTTCCTTGGGTGTGACGGTAACATGAGGAAGATCCTCAGCGATAATATCAAAAAGCATACCATGAAATCCATCCTGCAGGGAGACGGATGTCAGAGAAATGGCTACCGCAAGAGCTATGGCTGCCACTGAGAGAAAGGTTCCTCTCTTTCTATAGGCAATATGCCTCAAGACAACGGTTCGCTCAAAGGCAGGTATGATGCTCCTCTTCAGGGCCGGCACCTCTGAGTGGTCTTATGCTGTCACACCGTTATCAAGTTAGTGGATTAATGCCATGAAAACAGGGTCCACTTCCAGCATCCTCGCCACAGCATAGGCAGGGAAGACGTTTGATATCCCAGGACCATACCTCTCCGACAGAAGAACGCACTCCAGTCCCAGGAACTCTGCCGCATCTGCAATTAAGCCTTCTCCTATTCCCGCGGCAGTCACCCTGGAAAGATCGTGCTTTTTCGCCTGCTTCTCCATGGCATCAACCAGAATTCTCTTCTGTCGTTCGCACGCCTGCTCTGCTATCGCCAGGGCCCCGGCAAGGCCTATCTCCTCCAGGTCGGCACAGACCGAGCGTGCCAGACGGCGCATGGCAGAGGCACAGTCCTTACCGGCTCCGTCCGCAGTCTCGCAGCTATAGCGATCCTCACTTATCCGGCCCAGGGCTAAATGGGCGTCGGCGATGATGGCGAAAAATTCCGGCGCGAGCGGCACCCTATTTCCTCTGATCCTCGCTAAGGGCAGCAAGGCATCAAGGCGGGTGCGAAGCAGCCCCATGTAGACCAGCTCGCCGCTTGCCAGTCGCAGGAAGTCCGTCTTTGCTGCCAGCGGACCACCCTTTATCGGAATCAAATCTGTGGTGGTGCTGCCCATGTCCACAAAGAGACAGTCTCCGACCTCGCGTGCCAAGAGCTCGGCTGACGCCGCCCAGTTGGCCGCGGCTACTTCCAGGGGGTCCTTCCAGCCAAAGCCGCTCCCGCCCCAGAAGTAGGTCGGGCAGGAGAAGGCCCTCTTGACGGCAGCCATGAGGCTCTCTATGCCCTCCCGCTTGCAGGAAAAGCAGTCCGCCAGCTCGCCCGTGATGACGACCGCCGCCGCTTTCGGCTGGATCGCCGCGAGCCGTCCCAGCACCTCGTCCAGGGGCGCCTTCTTCCAAAGGGGCAGATAGATGCTCTCGGCATAAAGGCCGTCTGAGCTGGCGGCTTTTGTGTTCGCTCCGCCAATATCCAGGCCTAAAATCATCCCTGGGCCCAAGCCCTTCGAACCATAAAAGCTTTAGGTCGGGACGTAACTTTAAGCCACCAACTTTTGGAGATCTGGATCATGGCTGCCAAGGAGATGTTTGCTGAGCCCACTTACTTAGAATGTGGATTCGGAGAGCTGGAACATAAGGTCATAACATCGGAGATATGCTGTCGCTGCGGCACTTGCGAGGCCTTTTGTCCCAAGATTGAGCACAAAGAGAACAGGCCCGCCCTGGTGGAATACGATCCCCTCTGCGGCCTTTGCTTTACCTACTGCCCCAGAACCTTCCTGGATATGGGGGCTATGGAGTCCAAGCTCTTCGGACGGACCCGCAAGGCGGACGAGGCCCTGGGAATTTATAAGAAGGCAGTCTCCGCCCAGGCACGGCCACGTGAGGGCAAAGCCCAGGACGGCGGCGTGGCTACCGCCTTGCTGGTCCAGGCGCTGGAGTCGGGGTTGATCGACTGCGCCATTATCACAGATAGGGACGAAGAGTGGAGAACTGTGTCTCGCGTAGCTACCACAGCAGAAGAGATCAAGGCCGCTGCCGGAACCAAGTACACCATCAATAACAGCGTCATAGCCGTGAAGGAAGCTCTGGAGAAAGGCTGCCAGAAAATAGGCTTTGTGGGGACTCCCTGTCAGATTGAGGCCCTGAGAAAAGTCCTGGCTTTGGAGGAGCCCTATCAGTTCGGCCAGGAGAAGATCGCGCTGCTGGTCGGCCTCTTCTGCATGGAGAACTTTGACTACGATCTGCTCATGAAGGGCCTCGTGAAGGGCAAGTTCGGGCTGGACCCCAGGGACGTCGCCCGCTTCGAGATCAAGAAGGGCATGTTCCGGGCCATTGATAAAGATGGCAAGGCCCATGAGGTGAAGATAGAAGAGACTGACCCGTACACCTTCACAGGATGCGGTCCCTGCTTTGACTTTGCCAGCGAGCTGGCCGACATCTCCGTGGGCAGTGTGGGCTCGTCTGATGGCTGGTCCACCGTCCTCACGCGTACGGACGCGGGCGAGAAGCTCTATTCTTCTGCCTTGGCTGCAGGTGTCGTGCAGGAGAAGGCTGTCTCCGAGAAGGGTCTGGCTCTCGCCAAACGGCTGGCCGAGAGCAAGGTCAAGCGCTTCGAGAGCAAGTCCAGAGAGATGAAAGTCAGCGGAATCACCCGATAAGATGGATCACTGATCTGATATGCTCTCTGTTGGGCTGGCTGGAAAGCCGAACTCTGGCAAATCCACTTTTTTCAAGGCAGCGACTTTGGTAGAAGTGGATATAGCCAACTATCCGTTTACAACTATTGACGCCAATCACGGCGTTTCATACGTGCGCGTTCCCTGCCCCTGCAAGGAGCTAGGTATCGAGAAAGGCTGTGGCAAGTGCCGGGATGGCGTGCGCTTCATCGCCATCGAGCTGATCGACGTGGCCGGGCTCGTTCCCGATGCCCATCTCGGCAAGGGCCTGGGCAATGAGTTCCTGGATGCATTGCGGGTGGCAGAAGCTGTCATTCATGTGCTGGACGCCTCGGGCGGCACGGATGCAGAAGGAAATCCGGTTGGCACCGGCAACCACGATCCCGTCTCTGATGTTAAATTCCTGGAGTACGAGATTAGCATGTGGCTCAATGGCATCCTCAAGCGCAACTGGGACAAATTGATGAGGAACTATAAGGGCATAGGAGGCAAGCCCGAGCAGGTTCTGATCGATCAGATGGCAGGCGCCGGGGTCTCGGATAACCACATCCGGCGTGCTCTGACGGAGATGAAGAAGGATCTGGGAAGCTGGAATGATGAAGACGTAAAGAGGTTCGCCGTGTTTTTGCGCGAGTACAGCAAACCTATGATCCTGGCGGCCAACAAGATGGATGTCGCGCCTCCTGAAAACGTTCTGAAGCTCTTAGCCCTCAAGGAAGAGTTAGTGATACCTGTAAGCGGGGCCGCGGAGATAGCACTGCGCATGGCTGAGAAGGCGGGCCTGATCAAGTATATGCCAGGCGATTCCGACTTTGAGGTCAAAGGCCAGCTCAGTCCTGCCCAGACGGCGGGCCTGGAGAAGATCAGGGCACTGATGAAACAGTATGGCGGAACTGGAGTGCAGCAGTGCATCAACCGCGCCGTATTCGAGCTCTTAAATTACATCGTTCTCTATCCTGTGGAGGATGAGGGCAAGTTCACGGACCGCAAAGGCGTGATATTGCCCGATGCTTTCCTCATGAAGCGGGGCAGCACGGCGCGTGATCTTGCCTTCCGGGTGCATTCCGATATCGGAGAGAGCTTCCTATTTGCCATTGACGCCAAGACGAAGATGCGCCTCGGCGAGAAGCACGAGCTGAAGGATGGCGACGTGATAAAGATAGTCTCGACGAAGTGAAGTCGGGCGAACGATCAATACTTTTTCTGGTTTTTCTAGCACTTTTTCGCATTTACAATTGGATTGAAAATGCTTTTCAAGGCCGCTGCCGTCCAAGGCTGTCGATCGTTCTTCATCAATAACGGCGTGGCATTTATTCGGATACGCACTTCGTCTGGGTGCCTCCTTAAACACATTCAAGGATGAAGGGCAAGGCTTCATAGATTGTTCCCCGCGGCCGCGGGGTTAGGGGGGGGGCCTGCACGGCCATAAGTTTGCCCCGTAACCCTAGCGCGTAACACCCGCGCGGAACTAAGAAGCAGGATATTCTTTTCCCGCCTAAACAAAAGATATGCTAATGTCGTTCAACTGCAACTGGACTCGTTTGATGCGGACGAGGACTACGTTCCTCTTTTTCCTCCGGTGTGCCGCGAGTCGGCCTGCTGGCCTCTCGCGCTGTGGTTGGGGCGCCGCTCAAGGCCGCGCCGGCCAAGCGACGGTGGTCAAGCTGCAGCCTGATCTAGAGTTCCAATGTCTGGATGTAGCCACGACTTTTGAATATGGTAGAATCAATGAGGTCAAAGCATCTCGATTTTCATCCGCCACCTATAAGCCCTCCTGAGGCTGATATGGTGTTTCATATTCGATCATTTTCTATTGCGAAAGGCCTCTGCGATGCAGGGCTGGCACTCATCTGAGCCTGTTAGAAATCCCTTCGGATCGTTTAGGAACCTTGTCAGTGCGCTTTGATTAAATTGTCCTTCTTTCGGGCAGGTTCTAATGTCGGATATTGGGTACCGCCCCCATTGCTCAATGGAGAGATTTTCGGGCATGCAGCCACATGCTTGCTCGATCAAATCCTTATCAGATACCGGCCAAATCCAGGCGGTCTTGTCAAAGCTGCCCGTCAGAACTTTGGTCCCGTCAGGGCTGAATGCCACGGCGTACACGGTGCCATCATGATTCAGCTTATGAACCTCCAGGCCGGTCGTTACATCCCATATTCGGGCCGTTTTGTCAAAGCTGCCCGTCAGAACTTTGGTCCCGTCAGGGCTGAATGCCACGGCTTGCACCGAAGAATTGTGATCCAATTGAGCTAACGGCCGAGCCAGCAATGCCATGCTGCTGCGCAAAGCCAGGTCGCCATCGGCCGTCTCTTTGTGCCGCAGTGATTCCACTGCCAAAAGGACCTGACGCGCGTAGTCACTCCCGGATGCAGCCTTGATCTGCTCCGACTGGGAAGTCAGGTAGAGCGCCAGAGCCTCCTCAGTCTTTTGATCCGCCTGATTCCACTCAAAAACAGCCATCACTGATAGAACTAGAGCGATCGCCGAGAACGCTGCCAGCCCTTTCATCCAGCGCCGCCGGATCTTTTGCTTTTCCGCTCTTTCTCGCTCCTGCAGTGCCAGGCTGGCCTGAATGTATTCTTGCTCTTTCTGGCCGATGTCACTGGATCGCAGGTCATGCCACCGTTGGGCTTCACTCAGATCCAGGCCGCGCACCAACCGGCCTTCATCCCGTTTTCCCTCCGCCCAGGCGTCAGTCTTCTTCTCAATCTCCCTCATCCAGGCCAGGAAGCTTCTGTCTTCCTTTAGCCATTGCCGCAGCCTGGCCCACTCCCGGATAAGGGAGTCATGGATGATCTCTACCGTTTCCTGCTTGCTTTGTTCATTGAAAGAGGTGGTGACCAGCCTGGCATCGGCCAGCCGCTGCACTACGCGATGCACAGCCTCCTTCTGGCTTTCCTGGGCGCAAATATCCTGGAGAGATCGACGCCTACGGCTGTCGGGAAGGTTCTGCCGCTCGTCCCCTGGGTTCACCAGCTCCGTCAGAACCCGGCGGGCCATATCCCCCAGACCGTCTTTAGCCAGGCTCTGGTAAGCCTGGTCTGCCCACATGGTCAGGCTGCCCGTGACGCCGCCTATTTTAGAATAGGCTTCGTGGGTCAGAAAACCATCACTACGTCTCTCCCAAAGCTGGGTGAGGGCGAACTCCAGCAGTGGTAAGACTGTGCTGCGCCCGGCCCGCTCTCCATTGGTTGTTGTCTCCAGAACATCCTTGACTATAGCCTCCTCCAGCCCTGCCTCAAACTGCAGGCCGACTTTTGCTGCCGGGCCTTCGATGATCTCGCGTAGCTCGCCTTCCTCCAGGGCAGCGGAGATATGCACAAATCCCCTCTGCACCCATTCGAATAGCCCAGGCGGCGCTTCTTTGGCGAAACGGCTGAAGAAGTCGTCTCGCATCGCGAGCATTAGCGTGATGGGCAGATCCGACTGCAGGAGACCTTCGAGCTGTATCAGGAAATCCTTCTGAACCTCGGGAGATGCAGTGGCAAAAAGCTCCTCAAACTGGTCCAGGATGAGCATGAGGCGGATCTTATCTGGGTTCTTATTCAGCCAGCACTCTTCTGCCTCTTTGAGGCCGCTGGCGGCCCCTGACAATCCCTTGGCGTCTAGATTCTTCAGAGGCTGGTCTCCAGGCCTGGCAGTGATTATGCCCCATCGGTCACTTCCAGGAACTCTGGCCCGGCGCATCTCCGGGATCAGACCGGCCTGAATCACGGATGACTTTCCGCTTCCTGAGGGTCCGAGGACCGCCAGGAACCTCGGCTCGCGTCTCAGGCTCTCCACCAGCCTCTCCACCTCTCGTTTTCGCCCAAAGAAGAACTCGGCATCCGATTCACTGAAGGCCGCCAGACCCAGGTAGGGCTGGACATCCTTAAGCTGAAGCTCTGGACAGACCATACGCAGCGTTTCTGTGGGAGTGACAAAGGCCGTCTCCGCCATCCTCCCATAGGTATCCGGACGAGTGATAGAGGTCACCATTCCCACTACCCTGCGGTTGACCTCGTCCATGACGGGAGCGCCACTAAAGCCTGGAGTCGCCTGAGGGCTGCTTATCTGCAGCACTCTCATGCCTTGCTGTAGTGTCTCGTTTAGAATATGGCCGTCTCCCCAGATGCCCTCCTCCGGGCTTTGGGCTGGAAAGCCAAAGGTCTGAAAAGCATGATCATTCGAGCCCAGGGAAGAGCCCAGGAGCAGGGGCCGAACGCCCTCCGGCAAAGCCTCATCCAGCTTCAGGAAAGCCACATCTCCCGCATCTGCCGGGCGCCACCATTCGGCCACTACATGAGCTGACCTTTTCTCATTCGATTTGCGGAAGACCAGCTCCACCTTCTCAGGCGGCATGCCCGACTTTGGCTCTGCTCCCGGCGGTATGACGTGGGCACAGGTGGCGATAAGTCTGTCAGATACCACAAATCCCGTTCCCGCCGTCTTTCCGTCAGGGCGATTGATCCTGACTATGCCAGAGATTATATTGGATTGCATATCTCACCGGGCGCGAAGATCACTCTTGAGGATCGACCAACTTTGATCTACTTCTCTTTCTTCCAACTTAAATTGACTTTAAAGTTAGCATCTGCTCCCATTTTTGTGAGGATGGCATTTGCATCTGCTTTTAGCGATAATCCGAACTCTACACTAATTTCATCGGGGGGATTGTTAATGTGGTTGAGCTTAGAGATGATGGCGCTGGCAATAGGTTTGATGCTATCCAATGAGGACTCAAATGATGCCGCAGCTTTAATCGGAAGATCTCCAAGGCTTCCAGCTTTTATTATTTGGCATTCGGATTCAGGAACAGTAACTTCAACAAATATTGATCCTCCTTCTTCAAGAGGAAACTCTACCAGTCGGTTCATACGCTATCTTGTGGCGCAGAAGAAATAAATAACTTTGTTCATTATATTTGGTTACATCCCAATCAAACCCATTTTATAATTATAGAACATTTTTATTTTTATCTCAATACCCTGATGCTTGCGTCGGGGTGTGCCGTGGCAGTTTGATTTCAGTTAACTTGGGAGCTGGTTTGCGTTCGTCACCGGAGGACGACTTATGGGGGCGCCGCGAAAGCCGCGATTTTGGCAGGTACTTCCCGAAGCAAAAAGGTATGATAGAGTCCTCCGGATCAGATGGCGCCCTCCAACTTCATCGATGCCTATTGCGATCTCGCCCTCAGATCGCTTCTCCCTGCACCGGCGCCGTGGGATCGAAGCCATTAGCTGCACTATCGACGAGTATCGTTCCCGGCCCTGCATACGGATCGCCGTAGCCTTCCGGCTCTGCATTAGGATCGAAACCCGCATCCTGGCTGTCGATCAGTATCTGACCATAGTGGGGCTGTCCTGATTGCGGCACATTTCCCGATATGTACGAGCCGCCATATGCCACTACATCCACATTTACCTGATTGCTGGGCTGGTTGCCGGTATAGAACGTGAGGGTGTGGCGACCCACGGCATCGGCTGTAAATACGAGCCTCGTATATCCGGGATAGAAAACTTCTTGCTGAACTGATTGATAGCCGTCCGGGTATCTTTCGACCACTGTTGTCGGACCGCCTTCTGAGAGGGCGATCATGCTGAACTGCGTATTCATGGGGCACTTTATGTACTGAGTCCAGCTGGTTCTTCCCTGAATCCAGAAAGAATTGGCGGGCACGTAATAGGGATCATAAGGCCTCGACTGGCCGTTTATAACCAAATATGTTGGCTCGTTGCCATTGAGATCGAACTGGACCGGACCCGACTGGACAGGACTTGACCCTTGGGTTCCCTGATCCGGCTCGTAGAACTCCCGAAACATTGCCAGAGAATCCGGGGACTGCTGTCCGGCGCCTGGAGTTGCGGAACTGATCGGTCCCGTCTGCCCTGAGTTCGAATAGCCGCCGGCATAAGCGGTATTTATGGTCGTCGTGATCAGCGAACCATCATCTGCAAATGCAATGGCTGACATCATCATGATTAATGAGATCAAAAGCATTGACTTTCCAAGCATCAAGACACCTGAAAAGAAATTTAGGTTCATAATAGATGAAGGTTTGCTTGATTGGGCCCCCGGGTGGATGAGGCGCGAAGAGATCCCAAGAGGTTGAGATCTAATGTGGGAGCACGAATCCCGGATTCGCCCTGGGTTGTGGCAGCTACGCGAAAGTATATCGATATCGAAAAGCATTGTTGAGATGCGGCAGCGGCTTTCAGGCGCGCTCTCAGGCTTTTTCCGCATGCATTTTCTTTCTTCTTGCATTCCGCATACGTCTTAAATAGAAAGCGCGTCGATAACATAGTTGAGATGGAAGAAAAGTCATGAAGCTGCTTATAATGCTTATTGTTTTTGCTCTGATCAGCCTTGGCGCTGCAGATATGCCCGTCTCCTACTACCAGGCTATGAACAATATGACTCCAGTAGACACTCTCTGCGTCAAGAACTACGATGCAGGCGCAAGTGTCACAGAGTCCTATTTTGATTTCGAGCATCTTGACAAGGAGACTGAGGTGACGAGCAGGTCTCTCAATGCTTCCAACAACGAAAATGACAACGCCGCAGGTAATGCTAGTCTAGAATTCCATATAGATTCGAACGTCATTGGCAATGCCCACGTCGCCTGGCAGTCCAGGGACTTGATGGCAGACATAACGGGCCGCCATGCCGCCTATAGCATTGCCGGCGAGGATCTGACGGGAGTATTCAGCATCGAGAAGTTTATTCAGCTCTGGAGCAACAGCACTCAAGGTTCAGTCGGCCCGAATTGGCTGCCCTGCAGCTAGCTGGTTTGGCTGTTGGCAAATAGAAGTCACGAAACGCCGGAGCCCGCGCGATCCATCCAAGCCTTCCCGTGGCCAGAATGAGATGCTGCAAAGAACTGGGGTGGGCTTTATTTTAAGCTCTTGCGGTTCAAAGGCCAGTTGGTGCTCTCCAGATTTGAATCGGCTGGACCTTTGTTTTCGGCCCGATCAATCCGCAAAACCGAAACCTTTATATTCGATCATTGTCTACCTCTGTTTCGTCTAATATCGAAAAAATATGCTAGACTGCTTAGCAAACTACCAAGCCCCCAAATCGGGAGGAACCTTGCTTAGACTCGAAGACGATTTCCTATTTGAAGATGCTACAAGCATCCGCACAGGCGTGAGATATGGAATCTTGGATCTTCCCCGAGGACCAGAACCCGGGCCTGAGATGCCCAAGAAGAAACGACCGCAATTCATTTGAAGCAAATTGGGTCTGGACGGCTTTCCAGTCCAGATCCTAATAATAATCTGTTTTAAATCTGCTTCTTACAGCTCCAGCCAACTATGCCGCAGGATTTGGCGGTTTGGGTTGGAAATTGGGTATTCCGGCGATTTTCCTATTTTCTTCCCGGCTTTAATTCCCGGAAAAGCCGATGGCAGAATGCCACCTTTAGTTACAATGAGGCCGACCAATTCAGATCACAGTTCCTCACGAGCTTCATCGATTAGGATGCGATTTCAGGCGACGGCGAGGGAATATTTAAGTATTAGTTGTCAGGTAAGTTGGTCACAAATGATGGTTGTATCGCCCCGATATAGTGATAAATATAACGAGGAGGAAATGAGATGGCGTTCTACACGTTGGGCCTCACTTTTAATCTTGTGATACTCCTAACAGTTATTGTACTTGCTGTTTGGATATATGGTATATATTTCAACTTTAAGAAATGGGGCCTCGGATCCACTGGCTACCACGACCAGCTGCGTAATAGCTTCTGGCTCTTCCTTGCCACCTGGATTCATGAGGCATTTAAAGACGGTATTTGGGTATTTTTGAGGACAGTTGTGCTTGATGTTCTTCTTCTCAGGAGGACTCTTGCCAGGAGCCCGGTTCGATGGGTTATGCACATGTCCATGTTCTATGGATTCCTGATGCTGGCGGCTCTTTCTGGCCTGGGACTCATGATCGATATCGTTGAGCACTTCAATCTGCTCGGGCTGGAAGAACAGGCTGCGATGGCCAAAGACCTTCTGTCGCTGCCCTTCGATATATTCGGGTATTTGCTCCTATTCGGCGCAACCATTGCCATATCTAGAAGGATCCTGATAAAGTTCGTGCGGGATAATACTAGTGCCTACGATGCCTTCTTGATCGGCGCAGTGTTCCTTATTACTGTAACCGGATTTTATGCCGAGTGGATGCGCGGGAATTCATTCCTGCTGGGAAATGCGTTCAGTTATCCCATCTATGCGCCTCACTTTGCACTGATTCATACCGTGCTGGCTCTTGGTCTGTTCGCCTTCATTCTGCCTTGGAGCAAGTACATCCACGTGATTGCGACACCCATGACCCTTCTGGCAAACAGAGGAGGAGAATAAAATGGCTGATCAAAAAGACTCCAAGCCCTTGATGACGGGCTATATGATGTCCACCCAGCTCATGGAAGTAGACGGCTGCAACAGATGCCAGGAGTGTATGAAGTGGTGCCCGACCTTCGCGGTGAGACAGGACCGGCCCGGCATAACTCCCATGTACAAGAACGCAAGGTGGAGAGAGCTCATGGCCAAAAGCCATAGCCTGCGCGCCAAGATCTTCGGAGCCAAGCCACTCTCTGATGATGAGATGAAGGTCTTCACTGAGGATACATACAGCTGCACCACATGCGGCGTCTGTGGAACGGTCTGCGAAGCAGGAATCAAGACCGTAGAGCTCTGGGAGGCCATGCGGCCTAACCTGGTAAAGCGCGGCGACGGGCCCGTGGGAAAGCAGCCCTTCTTCCCCAAGCTCATCAAGGGAGATAGAAATCCCTACATGGCTAAGCAAGAAGAACGACTGTGCTGGATACCAAAGGATGCCAAGGTACAGGAGTCCGGAGAACTAGTGTACTTCGCAGGATGCACTGCCGCATACAGGCAGCAGGCCTTGGGAGTAGCCACCGTCAGGATCCTGAATAATTTGAACGTGGACTTCGCCATGCTTGGCAAGGACGAATGGTGCTGTGCTTCAGCTCTGATCAGAACCGGTCAGCGTGAGGTCATGGCTGAGCATGCTGTGCACAATATCGATGCCTTGAAGGACGCCGGAGCAAAGAACGTGCTCTTCGCCTGCGCCGGCTGCCTCAGAAACGCAGCCATTGATTGGCCCATGTGGTACGAGGGCTACATCCCCTATGAGACTATGCCCCTATCGGTATTCCTGAGAGATAAGATAAGGAACGGCGCGGTTGAGTACAAGATACCTCTCAACTACAGGTTCACCTACCACGACCCCTGCCACAACGGCAGGCATCTCATGCACCTCAAGGGAAAAGATTGGGCCTTCGAGGCACCCAGGGAAGTCGTCCAGTCCATCCCCGGCGTCAAGTTCCAGGAGATGGTGAGAAACAGGGCTCTGCAGAGGTGCTGTGGAGCAGGCGGCGGCGTGAAGGCCGGAATTCCTGATCTGGCGATGGATTGCGCTAAGGCCAGAGTGCAGGATGCAACAGATGTCCAGGCAGAAGTAATAGCATCCACTTGTCCATTCTGCAGACTGAATCTGATCGACGGCCGTAATGCCGCTCAGTCCCCCATAAAGATGGTGGATATAGTTGAGATGATGGCCGCATCCATGGGCTTGGACACTACCATACCCGAGAATCCGTACACTAAGTTCCAGTCCCAGGATGTTCTGGTCTGCACTCCGACTGAGTGCAAGCTCGACACCGTGGAGCGCAAGGAGCCAGGCAAGGATCTGGTGGGCGAGGCTCACTGAAGGATGCCCGGAATGCCGGACATCTTTTTACACATTTTTTAAAATTGGATTATTTTAGGCATCTGCTCGTGAAGGCTCTTGGCAAGAGATCGTTGACTGATGCCGTCATTGCTTCACCTCTGGCATTGACCATAATGACCAGAATATCTTCACCAAACTCTATCAGGCTTTGCCTGCATATGCCGCAAGGCGTTATGGGCTCGCTTGTATTTCCCACAATAGCTATAGCCTCAAAATCGCGCTCTCCAGAGGCGATGGCCTTTATCACCGCAGCTCTTTCCGCACAGGTGCCGGCTCCGGATGCGGCATTTTCTATATTTCCTGCGGAATAGATCCGGCCGCTCTTAGATAGAAGCGCTGCACCCACTTTGAATCCGGAGTAAGGGGCATAGGCATTATCGAGTGCTTCCCTGGCCTTCTCGATAAGATCGTCATATCCTCCCGTATAAGGACGTGGCCCAAAGCCTAAGGCCCCAATGTACATGCATTCCGAGGGTTGGATTGTGGGAATCTCGCCGCTCACTTCTCTAATTGGAATGGATGAGTCTCTTATTATTGCGGCCGGAATCCCTTCATCGCCTTCACCCATTACAATCTGGGCTGCCGATACCAGATTATCGGCCACAGCCTTGCGTGTGATCTTGAGTTCCCTGCCAAAGAGGTCCTTCTGGCCTCGAGCGTCCTCTACCGCCTCCAGTCCTGCGCATGCCAGCGCCACACCCACACACCCCAGCCTCAGGGGATGAGTTCTGCTGTCTCCTATGATGACTCCGATCTTCTTTCCCTTAGACATAGCTTTGCGAATCTGTGCTGCGGACTCTTCTGCATTGGCAGGAAAAAGTACCACGTGCCCTGGAGGCGCATTGGAGTTATCGATCCCGGCATTGGGGTAGAGGAACCCTTTATTCAGCGTCAACACCACACCAGGAATTCCTCCCACTATTTCGTCCGATTCCCTGAGGATCAGCTCCATCTCACGCGGGTCTTTGCAGAACTTTGCGGCTAATGTAAGTGCGAGGTCTCCTGGAGCGACGTCATCCAGATCCACAATTCGCCCCTCAGCCGTAGCTACGGTGCTCTCCGAGACGACGAGGATATCACCATCCTGGAAGGCCAAACCTGATTTTGTCATTGCTTTATCAAGCGACTCCGCCAGGTCATCGCCCGGTCTTATGAGATCCGTCTTTATGCCCAAAACCTGCAACAAACTCACCTGTAACGCGAAAGGTTATCGATCGATTCCATCGCCTCATCTATGCTCCTGGCCACGCGCGGTAGCCGGAAAGGCTGGTCTTTCAGGTTCTTCACGAGCCCTGATATCTGAGCTATGGTGCCAAATATTAAAACCTCTTCCGGCCGTTTGTCACAGCGTAGCGCAAGCTTGGGAATGGCCGCATCTCCGCCCCGAGCCAGCATCTCTTGCTTTATTATCAGGGCCTCCATGCTGCTTACGCCCCGGACATTCAGGATGCGGAATGATCCCTTCCGAGAGAGCACTCCAAATCCCCGCTCGTCCACCGCTGTTCTCCGCAGTATCTCGGTCAGATCCTCGCCCTGGCCAAGATATCCCAGGACCTCTACATCCAGATCCTCATCATCAACTTTGGCCGGATGGCCTCTAATGGCCTTTGCCATGGCCACCGTTTCCCTGCTGGCAGAGATGTCATGCGTCCGGACGATGTGTGCTCCCAGATAAACTGCTATTGCGGTGGCTGCCAGGGTTCCCGGGAGCCTCTGTTGGGGATCGGGCTGTCCCAGACTCTCTCCGATAAAGGATTTGCGGGACAAAGCTGCAACCACCGGCCGTCCCAGAAAGCGCAGCCTCTCAAAGCCATCTAGGAGTGCCAGATCAAAAATATCTGTCTTCTCCGGTATCCATTTGCCAATCCCTGGGTCCACAGAAATATTTTGCGGAGACACGCCTGCTTGGACTGCATTCCGCACCTTTTCCCCTAAGATTGGAATTATCTGATTCATATAGAGCAGATCGCCCGCTCTTTGCAGAGAGGCCATGATGATCAAGGAGCCGTCGCATTTTGCCACACATGCCGCCATCTTGGGGTCACTGAGGCCCGAGACATCGTTTATGCAGGCGGCGCCGCACGAGAATGCATCTTCTGCTATGCTCGCCCTCTGCGTATCTATGGAGATGGCGATATCCAGGTTGTCCAGGATCTTTTTCAGGGCAGGAAAGAGCCGTTCTCGCTCTCTGGCTTCGCTTACTGGGGGTGATCCGGGCGCAGTGGAGACTGCTCCCAGATCTATCATATCAGCGCCCTCTGCCTGCATACCCTCGGCTATGGAAAGAACTTCGCTTGAGCAGGCTACAGATCCCTTGTAAAAGGACTCAAGGCTGAGATTGATAATGCCCATCAGCCGCACGGGCTGGTTGTCTCCTACACTGACCCTTCCCACCATGCCTTCGATCAAGCCCAACACCCAAAGCTTACATGCTCTTATATTCAGCAAAGAATTCTATCTGATTATTCCGACAGGCGCAGCAAGATGCCTGTCCTTCTGGCCCTATCAATGGCTCGGTCAAAGAGGACCAACCCCAACACGAGGTAGAAGATGGCCAGAAATATTCCCGTAACCAAATGGTGCGGGCCGGGAATAAATATTGACCTGTAGTATTCCAGGAAGTAGGTCAGCGGGACGGCCCTGGCAAACATCTGCAGAACGGGGGGCAACACATCCACCGGATAGTAGATTCCGCTAACCAGCAGGATCAATCCGCTCAGGCTCCAGGCGGCCACATCCGCTTTCTGGCCGAAGGTGAGTATGGATATGCAGACCGTGATTCCTATAACTGCTGCCGTGGCGAAGACTCCCGCCAGAAATATCAGCACCGGCAGGAGCCCACCTCTCTGGAAATCGAAACCGAAGAGGTAGCGGCTTACAACTATCAAGATGCCAAAGACTATGCTCCCACGAGCGATGCCAAAGAGCAGAGCTCCAAAGATCAGATGATAACTATGCACTGGGGCGATGAAGGTGTTCTTGATGCTCTTGGACCACATGTCGAATAAGAGAACATAGGCCACATCCATCTGTGCCACCTGCAAAACGGTAAGAGCGATGGAACCCACCAGCAGGAAAGAGACCATCGACTCATCCACCTTCAGAAACCGGGTGAGCAGACCGATGGAGAGCAAGCTGATCATGGGCCAGAAGAATAGCTCGAAGATGGTGAAGATATTCCTTTTGGAGATAATCCAGTTCTTATATGCCGAAGCCAGATACTTATTCAATTCACCTTGCCAGTTCAATAAAGACATCCTCCAAGTCCGGCTCTTTTATGTTTATGTCCAGGATCGAGGCCTCTTGAAAGAGCTTGACGATCCTGTCCACGCTATCCTCACTTCTATCTATCACTATCTCCACCCTGCCGGTCTTGGATTTGAGCCCGAGAACGCCCGGCAATTTCTCCAAAGCCTCGATATCCGCCTGGCCGGAGTAAGTTATCACCACCCGTTCTCCCAAACCGAGATGGTTCTTCAGATTTTGGGGCGTATCAAGAGCTACGACTTCACCCTTCCTTAAGAAGGCAATCCTATCGCAGAGCATCTCCGCCTCGGGCATATAATGCGTGGATAGAACCACGGCTACGTTCTCTTCTTCGTGAATTCTCCGAATCAATGCCCGGATTTTTGTGGATATGTCCGGATCAAGGCCGGTGGTGGGCTCGTCTAAGAACAGCAGACGAGGATGGTTGAGCATGGATTTGGCCAGAGAGAGCCTCTGTTTTATGCCTGTAGAGAGATCCTCAAACTTCAAGTCCCGAAATTCGCCCAGTTCAAAGGCATCTATCTGGTCCTCAACTGTCCGGGAGAGACCGGAGCCGTAAAGGCCATAAAGCATGCCGTAATGGCGCAGATTCTCTCGCACCGTCAGGCTCCAGGGGAAGTTGGGCTTGGCGGTACTGATGTTTATTATTTTGCGTATCTCTCCTCGATCGCGGCGTGCGTCAAGGCCCAAGATGGACAGACTGCCCTGTTCCGGGTAGATCAAAGTAGAGAATATGGAGAGGAGCGTGGTCTTGCCTGAACCGTTGGGGCCCAGCAATCCGAAGATCTCTCCCACATCTATATCCAGCGATATATTCTTAAGGACGGTGGTGCCGGCTCCAAAGAAGCTTTTATACCTTTTGCAGATTCCCTTTGCTTCGACCGATTTTTCTATCATTTCCGCATTCTTCCCTTATCTCTTTGCCAAAACTCGCCCCGTCTTCTTCCTTTGCGTCGATAAAGAGGCTCATATTTTTTCAGGAGGAGAATAGCTGACAGGAAGGCTAGAATTATGCCCCCAATCAGCATTGCCAGGCTGCCTGGGAAATTATCGGATCCGGTCAGGGCCTGAGGAAGTGCGAGTTCCATACGGCTTTCGCCGGATTGAACCAGGCAGCCCAATTGATAATCCTGCAGGCTGGCGTTTGCATCCACGGCGACGGTGAAGATGGCCAGAGCCATTTTGCCGGGCCCGAGGTCTCCTAATAAGATATCCGGGCTTTCCACATGAAAAGGAGGCGCGGCCAAAAGCCCGGCTGAACAGTTTTCCATGGTTTTGGCTCCATAGTTCTCGATCACCACACTTATTGTCCCGGATTTGCCTCTCCAAAGATCGGACTTGATTCCTATGATACGTAAAGGAACCTTCTCTCCTGTTACAAATATTCTAAGGTTGAGGCTTTGATCGAATGATTGGTAGAGGGGCGAGACCGTTCTGTTGCTTACGCTCACATCCACCTGCCTCATGTAATCGAGATGAAGTGGAAGCTCGAACCATCCGCGGGAGCTGTTCTCGGCGGTGATATTGAATTGTAGCCGAGAAATGTCTCCCGCGCGAAGAACTGAGATATGTTGCGGGCCTGATGTCACGCGCAAAGATTCCGTCCCATCCAGTACGGCATTAATGTTCAGAGCATCGAAGCTATGCATTTCCTCTTTTAGCTCTTGTCTTACGTCGTCTGGTGGGCCGTTGTCGTTTATGGGAATCAGCTCCTCCAGGCGGCCTGTATTGGCCAGGTTAATTTTGAGGAGACTGTTCCCTGGGTTAAGAGCGGGATTTGTAACAGATGCCTTGAGATCAAGAAGACCGAGGGACTTGTAGTGATCATCGGCGAAAAAGATGAGATCTTCTGCCAGACAGGTCCCGCCAAGAATCAGGAGGATGCAGACGATCTCGAAGAGCTTCATTCCCATAAGTCTAGTCTGCATCCATTAATTAAGTCTATCTCGACAATTATTCTGGTCCCCGAGTCCGCGAACTTCAATCTATCTGCTGGCAATCGTGCTCAAGAAAAAGACCAGGGCCGCTGTCAGAATTATGGTCGCTCCGGAGGGAACGTCCAGCATGTATGATATCAATAGGCCGATGGTGACAAAGACCGCGCCCAGGAATATGGAACCGGCCATGATGGCGGGCAAGCCCCTCATGTGCTGCCGGCTTATGGCTCCAGGAATGGTCAAGAGGGCTATGACCATGATTATGCCCACAATCTTGATCAATACTACGACGCTGAATGCCACCATTGTGAGGAGCAAGAGACGAAGCCCCTGCACAGGAAGGCCTATGGCCTCTCCGTAGATGGGGTCGAAACTCATTATGAGAAACTCTTTGTAGAGGAGGAAAACCAGTGCCAGGATGATCGCGGTGAGAATTGAGATCATTAGCACATCATTCCCGGTCACCGCCAGAATATTGCCGAACAAATAGCCGTAAAGGTCCCTGGCGTAGCCCTGGGAAAGCGTCAAGAGCATTACTCCCAGAGCCATGCCTGTGGCCATGAAGACGCCGATGGCAGTGTCCTCAGAGACGCGGGCCCGGTGGCTGATCACACCAATGCCTAAAGCTGTCAGGATCGCCGAGCCTATTCCGAAGACCAGTGGGTCAAAGCCAAGGAAGTAGCCCAGGCCAATGCCGCCAAAGGCAGCGTGGGCTATTCCATCGCTGATGAACACTATTTTATTTAATATTACATATATTCCAATTATGCCGCAGAGCACCGAGGCTGCCAGTCCTGCAGCAAGAGCGGTTCGCATGAAGTCATACTGGAAAAAATCTAATTGCAGATCAATCATGTTCCCTCAAGACCCTATGGGGAGTCCCATGCGCTATCATTTCCACCGGGCAGCCGTAAGCTTTCTCGATATCATCGTTGGTGATCTCCTTAGAGCCGTGGT
>Ga0209540_10001185_pt1 | contig 20677 bp, 19 predicted proteins | sample BarGraIncu01121A_FD_184501 | JGI IMG/M metagenome (GOLD analysis project Ga0209540, IMG submission 184501) | Arctic peat soil microbial communities from Barrow, Alaska - Barrow Graham LP Incubations 011-21A (SPAdes) (version 2) | ecosystem: Environmental > Terrestrial > Soil > Wetlands > Peat... | reverse complement strand
ATAAATGCTCGTTACTCCCGGGTCGAAACCGCAACCAAGAATAGCCGTTAAGCCTGCTTTTTCAAAGCGTTCTTTGTACGCCCATTGCCAGCTATATTCAAAATGAGCCTCGTCTTTCGGTTCGTAATTGGCAGTATCCAAATAGTTTACGCCGGCTTCCAGACAAGCATCCATTATCGTCAAATCCTGATATGGAAGTGCTACGTTAATCAGCAATTCAGGTTTATATGCGTTGAGCAATGTTACAAGTTCGGGTACATTATCAGCATCAACCTGTGCTGTCTTCACTTCCACTCCAAAACGTTTTTTTACGTCTGCAGCGATGACGTCGCATTTTGATTTGGTACGACTGGCCAACATGATTTCAGTAAATACATCCGAATTTTGAGCCACTTTGTTTACCACAACAGTTCCCACGCCTCCGGCGCCGATAATCAATACTTTTCCCATTTTCTTTATTTTTCTTACTAGTTGAACGCTAAATAATTGTATTTCATTGAACGCAAATTTTGCAAATCGGCGCTAACAAAAACAGCCTACAAAAATAGTTGTTTTTGATGAAATACAAAAATGAATAAATATTTATTTATATGCAATTTAGAACAAATGGTAAAATCGACCCTATACGTTTAGTCCCTAATTGACAGTCGATTTATCTTTCGTCTTTGATCTTTCGTCTTCGATCTACTTCCTGTATTCCGTTTTATCAAATCCTTCCAGTGCCTCTTTGCGCTCGGTGCAGGTACCACACGTACCGCAATGTACTTCCTGACCATTGTAACAGGAATATGTTTTTTCAAAAGGCACATTGATTTCTTTTCCAATCAAAGCAATCTCCCGCTTTGTCAAATTGGTAAACGGAGCAAAAATCTCCACATTATTGTACGTCCCAAAACGAATGGCATCGCTCATGCTGTTGATAAACTCAGGGCGACAGTCGGGATAAATAGCATGATCGCCGGCATGATTGGAAATAAGCAAGCGATTGCAATCCATACTTTCGGCAATACCGGCGGCAATGCTCAGCATAATGCCATTACGAAACGGCACGACCGTTTTCTTCATACTTTCGTCCTCATAATGACCGTCGGGAATATCACCGCCCGACTGCAATAAATCGGATACAAAACCCATCTTGTTCAAGTCTATGCCCACAATTCGATGCTCAATACCAAGCGATTTACAATTTTGAGCGGCATATCCTATTTCAATTTTGTTGTGTTTGGACCCGTAATCGAACGAAACAGCCAATCTGATTTCATCGGCATATTTGTATAGTGCAACCGAACTGTCCATTCCACCCGAATAAAGAATTACTATGTCTTTCATATAAATAGTTACAAGAATTTAGTTACGAGTTACAAGTTTTAGCTTGTAAGTTCAAAAACGAATAATTAGCTGACAATATCCGTTGATTTAAAGATAACGGATGAATATTATTATTCGGCACAAAATTACTCAAAACCATTGAGAATTGAACGAACAACATTTTTTTTGTATTTTTGCGGAAGAAATACACACTAAGACACTAAACTTAGTGCCTCTTTGTGAACTTAATACCTCAGTGGTAAAAAAAATGAATTCAAAACCGACAAAAATATTACCTGCCGAATGGGCTGAACAACAATTTGTTCAACTGACATGGCCGCATTCCGAAACCGATTGGGCTGATATGCTCGACGAAGTAAACGAGTGCTTTGTGAACATTGCCCGCGAAATCATTAAACACCAAAATCTGTTGATTGTTTGTACGGATACCGATGAAGTGGAGGAACTGCTGGGTGATGCTGATTTATCAAAAATCACTTTTGCTGAGATGCCAACGAACGATACCTGGGCACGCGATCATGGCGGAATAACGGTTCTTGAAGATGGAAAACCGGTTGTTTATGATTTCACCTTCAACGGTTGGGGAATGAAGTTTGCTGCCAATCACGACAATATGATTACCCGTAAACTCTACGCAGCCGGAATTTTTGGTGACGCGGGACACAGAAACTGTTTTGATTTTGTGTTGGAAGGTGGTAGCATTGAATCGGATGGAGAAGGATCTATTTTGACTACAGCAGAATGCCTGCTTTCTGATAATCGCAACAATCTATCCGAAGAAGACATAGAGGTAAAACTAAAAGAATATTTTGGCCTGAAACAGGTACTTTGGTTGAATCACGGTTACTTAGCCGGTGATGATACCGATAGTCATGTTGATACTCTGGCGCGTCTTTGTGACAGAAGCACCATTGCCTACGTGAAATGTGATGATCCGAAAGATGACCATTTTGAAGAATTGAAGAAAATGAAAAAAGAGCTTCGCAAATTTAAAACTTCTGACGACAGGTATTTCAGACTTATTGCACTTCCAATGGCTGACGAAGTTTATTTTGAAGGCGAAAGGTTACCTGCTACTTACGCCAATTTTTTAATCATAAACGGAGCCGTTCTGTTACCAACTTACAATTCGCCGAAAGATGAAATTGCAAAAGAACAATTGCAAAAAGCCTTTCCCGACCGGGAAATAGTTGGCATCAATTGTAACGCATTAATCAAACAACATGGGTCGCTGCATTGTGTAACGATGCAATATCCCAGCGGTAAGAAATAAGCGGTAAGAAAATAAGTAAAAAAATCGCAAAACTAATAACGCCGAAGGCAAATATCACGAAGTAATATCGAAGAATATGAAAATAGGGCTTATTCAACAATCTAATACAGCCAGCCGTTCTGAGAACATAGCAAAACTGGAAAATAACATACGTACCTGCGCTGCAAATGGAGCTGAACTGATTGTGCTGCAAGAGTTGCACAATGGCTTGTATTTCTGCCAGACAGAAGATCCTTCAGTTTTTGAACAAGCAGAAACCATCCCCGGTCCTTCCACCAAATCGTTTGGAAAACTGGCAAAAGAGCTTGGCGTGGTAATCGTTCTTTCATTATTCGAGAAACGTGCTCCGGGTTTGCATCATAATACCGCCGTAGTGATTGAGAAAGATGGAACCATAGCCGGCAAATACCGCAAAATGCATATTCCTGACGATCCGGCTTATTACGAAAAGTTTTATTTCACTCCGGGAGACTTAGGTTTTGAACCGATTCAAACTTCAGTCGGAAAATTGGGCGTTCTCGTTTGTTGGGATCAATGGTATCCCGAAGCTGCACGACTAATGACTATGGCAGGAGCAGAAGTATTGATTTATCCAACCGCCATTGGTTGGGAAAGTACGGACACCGATGATGAGAAACAACGTCAGACCGACGCATGGGTTATTTCACAACGAGCTCACGCAGTAGCCAATGGACTTCACGTTATTTCCTGCAATCGTACCGGCTACGAACCCGATCCTTCGGACGTAACCAATGGTATTCAATTTTGGGGAAATAGTTTTGTTGCAGGTCCGCAAGGTGAAATCATTAGCCAAGCTGCAAATGACAAAGACGAAAATATAATTGTAGAAATAGACTTATCACGTACTGAAACCGTTCGCCGCATGTGGCCTTTCTTCCGCGACAGACGCATTGATGCGTTTGCTGATATAACCAAAAGGTGGAGAGAATAATTAGTTGCCTGCGGCGTTATTAGCTTCGCGATATTACTCCTTTCGGTCGCAATATAAAAACCATAAAAACAAATACGGGTTTCAGAAGTTTTGCACTTCTGAAACCCGTATTCTATATAAGCCTATCAACAAAGATTAGAAACTTGGTATTTTTAAACCACCCTCTTCAATTTGTTGTTCAACACTATGTTTTTGTTTTTCTACACTCTTTCCAATTTTAAAGTTGTAACTATAAGATACTGCAAAGGCTACCTGCGTCTTCATATACATTTCTGTACGTTGGTAAATGGTACTATTCTGCAAGGTTGCTTTACTGTCGAAAAAATTCTTGGCAAAAGGATTAAAGGACAAAAGAGCCAGTGTACTATTGTTCTTAAACTGCTTGATAAGACCAAAAATATAAAATGGCGACATCTTTGTTTCCGTTTGTCCGTCTAACACCGGGCCACTGAATTGGAACATTGAAATAAATTTCAGATCAAGTGGTAAAGGTGCCATTACAAACGAATTCCAGTTCCAGCTTCGTTGGTTGGTTGCATTTATCTGATTGAGATACTTGTCGATATGATTGAACGAGTATCTGAAATTGGAATTAAACATAACCTTTCCTATCTGCGAGTTTACCGATAAAGCAGCTCCCGTTTCATAACCATTGGACACATTGACCGGCATACTTTCAAATACATTTGTATTTCCTTTCTGACTGATTATGGTTTGAATAAGTCCGGTTTTAGCCTCGTAAAACAATTGTGGAGCCAAATTGATAGTTACTTTCTTCACCCCAACTTTTACATTGTAGGTAAACTGAAAATTATCACGATATGCCGGTTTCAAATCAGGATTACCACTACTGATGGTTTGACTGTCGACCTGACTGACAAACGGATTAAGTTGTCCTGCACCCGGTCGAATCACTCTTCTGGAGTAAGCCAGTTTGACGCTATGATTGTCATTAAACTTAAGCGAAGCATTTGCATAAGGAAGTGGTGAAAAATAATTCGTGTTTGATGTAGAATTAATTTCCACATGCGATGTTTCAAATCGCGAACCAAGTTTCAGACTACCTTTTTTGAAATTCCTCGACAACTCGGCATAACCGCCCAAACGCAAATCGGAATAATCCAGGTTGAGAGCTGAAGGAAGATAACTCGTATTATCAATAGCATACTTATTGAAATTTCCACTCACACCGGCATTAAACGAATAAACACTATCGAAGGGCAAGGTATAATTGGCCTGACCCGAAAGAGTTTGTGTTTTAGTCTTACTTTTTTCGGTTAGCCAGGCACTTGTAAAAAGCAGTGAAGTATCAGCCGGACTATAATTGCTGTTCTGGAAATCGGTTGTAGAGTTATTATCCAAACTATTGAAATAGCTTAACTCCACTTCATAACCGTGCTGAGACTTTTTATCAAACTTATGTTTATAAAAAAGTGATGAAGTCAGTCCGTCATTATTCGACTTCGTATTACTCAATGTTCGGGAAATATTGTTCATCAAACTGCTTGAACTATTATAGCTCCACGCATCAGTATTATTCTTTGATCCGTAACCGTTATACGAAACATTCAGGTTCAAATTATTGAATTCATCCGGATCGTAAATAATCCCGAAGTTTAAATTTTTATTATTCCCTTTCATGAATAAGTCACTGTTGCGCTGCATTTGGTTTGCTCCTGCAATACGAGTCATATCTGTCTTAATATCGAAATCCTGAAGCATACCCGTAGCAGCCACATAATATGATATTTTCTCCAACCCATAATCCAGACTTGCATTTGCCCTAGCCATATAAGTATCCGTACCAACTGGCAATGCCATCACGTTCACCGTACCTTTCAAACCATACTTCATGGCAGGATTGGTTACAATATTGATAACCGCATCCACATCAGCATCATATTTTCCGGAAGGACTTGTAATCACTTCCATCTTTGAAATTTGCGACGGATGAAGTCGTTTCAGGTATTCCTTATCACGCGTTACACCATCAACTTCAATCTTTACATTCGATTTTCCATTCACAGTAACGTTCTCGTTTAAATAGTCAACTTGTACCGAAGGAACTTTTCGGATGACATCAAGTCCATCCGTAGATGTCTTCTTAATGCCATCAGGTATACCGTAAATAGTTCGATCGCCTAATTCGGTAACCTTTATTCTTGTTCCATTAACCACCACTTCCTTAAAATTGAATGTTTTCGGTTCTAAAGTAATAGCACCCAAATTATTAATCATGCCTTTCTTTTTAGGCACAGCAATGTACATGATTTTGTAGGCCAAATGCTTTACCTTTAAACAATAAGTTTTGGCAGTATCCGCTTTGTAAAACATGAAAAGTCCTTCGGAGCTTGATTTTGCCAGTTCTACGACACTGCTGTCGGGCAACTGTAGTAACTCTACATTTGCTCCGTCAACAGGCTTTACGGTTTCTTTATCGGTTAGACTTCCTGTTATTACTTGTCTGGCATTTATATTAATGGCTACAAAGCAAAACAGTACAATGAGAATTTTATTCATTAGTTGTATAAATTAGTGGCAATGAATCGCCGGATCTTATTTAATCATTATCGTTTCCGATTCAGAATCGATGACCATTGGCATTTTCATTTCCTGACCATTGTTCTTCACTGTGGTTGCGCCTTCGATACGACCTTTAGCAGTATTTTTCAACGCCAATCCTGTAACTACATCTATTGTTCCCTCGAAAGTCATACTTCCTTTTAGTTCCTGTGACATTTGAGCATTAGGATCTGTTGAAGGCAATGATTCAATCTCTGTTTTACCGCTTATGGTAGCCACGTTTTTATCCACACCTTTCAAGGCATACGAATTAAGCGTTATCATTGACACACCACTGGCAGATCTGGCATAAGTTGTTTCCCAGGTATCTCCTGTTTTTACAGCAGCTTCCGGTAAGTAAGCAAATATGGGTTCAATCATACTTTTTACAGCCGATTCTTTCAATAGCATATCAGCAACTGTTTTGGCCTGATCCCTTTTTCCGGCAGGTATTGAATCCAACACCATCATGATATTGTCTTTAAACTGAGGGAAAGTTACAAAATCAACAAATTTTCCACCTGTCGATATTTTTGCCACAATAGTGTTACTACTCATCTTGTTCATGATTTTTTCCACAGGATCATTGCCGGCAGGTTTAGCCGAATTCATTTCCTTGTTCATCATGGGTGAAGTAGTCTTAGAGGCAATGGTGTCGAATTTAAATTCAATATCCATTACACCATTTTCTTGCTTAAGCACTTTATAGCTGACAACATTATTGGATGTAACATCCATATTAATTTGTTGACCACCGGCAGTTATTTGCATAACTTGTTTACTAGTGTTTTTCACTTTATACACTTTCCCTTTTTCAAGGTTCAATTTAAGCATTACAGGCGCTTGAGCCATTAACGAAATAGCCAAAAAGGCTACGAATACAGATGAAATTAATTTTTTCATTTTTTGATAGGATTATTAGTTTATATTAGAAATTGAATTTACAAAAATACATGGTTTTTATTCATAAATATTCTTTCTTCAATCACTAAACATCAAATTTAGTGACTTTTACAGCACTGTATTTCAAACATACTCCAAAACACAGCAAGATTTCAGGTTGCAAATATAATTGCATTTTTGGTACTATGCAATACATAGTACTATAATTTGTCGAATTAATTTAAATTACATCAATTTAAGATATACAATACCAGATATTTACGCTAACAGAAAAGATTAAATATTAATATTATTTAACTCAACAGTAATATAATATTCAATAGGTTCTGTGAATTTCAATCCCATATCTGAATAATAACATGAGTTTTAGATAAGCAATAAATGGAAACACTGTTATTCGGGAAATACATCTTATTTAGACACAGATGAGAATTTAACGATCTCATTCAATCATCTACCTTTAATATCCAAATAACTCTTCAGAGCTTCTACATATTCTTCAAAAGCAGTCACTCCTTTTTCCGTTATTTTGCAGACCGTCCGGGTTCTTTTCCCTAAAAATCCTTTGCTTACTTCAATGTACCCTGCTTCACTAAGTTTCTCTATTTGAACACTTATATTTCCAGCAGTCGCACCGGTCTTTTCTCGAATATACACAAAGTCGGCTTCTTCTACCGAAATAAGTATAGACATGATACCCAGCCGAAGTTCGGAATGAAGCAACGGATTGAGTTCCTTAAACATGTTTTTTTCTCCCTTTATAATTCCATATATGTCCAGGAACTACCATCATAATCAGATAAATAACTCCAAAAACAAGTATTTGCTCATTTCCGTTCAGTACAAAAGTCACCGCACAACTTGCCATTCCGATAAAACCACTTATAATTACAGGTTTAAATTTAATAGTGAGACCTGTCAAAGTCGTTCCAATTCCCATAAGTAAAAGCATCAGGGGAAGTACGGGGAAACGAACAAGAAATGCACCTACACTAATTAAAAATGCAGCAATACCAATCACCATCCAGATATTCCCGATGACACGTTCAATAAAATTCATGGCATGTCCGGAATGTTTAGCTTTGTTTCTTTTAGAAATAAACATCCCAATAGAACCAATTACAGGAATAAGAAACCAAAGAAAATGATAATGATAGTCACCAGTGGCATTCATAAAATAGTAAACCAAAAGTGATACAAAAAAAGTGGTATAACCCCATATAAGAAATGGTATTCCGTTCCCGTCTTCTAACTTCCGACGGGAATTCGTGATCATTTGAGAAATAAGTTCTAAACTTGCTTTCTCGTTTAAGTTTTTTTCTTCCATGATGAAATTGGTTTTAAATTATATTTATTTAGTTGATTAATTCGCTGCAAATATAAATCAGTTTATATTATAAACCAAACAATATTATAAACACAATCGTACAATTAAGAATAATTAAGTATTTTAGCATTGAAATGAGCGATTTGCCTTTGTTTAATTTCAAAATTCATTTTTTCAACTCCAATACTTATATTAAACAACAAGAGGATGACCTTTTGGGACACCCTCTTGTTATAGATTAGCATAATTGTTACTCAGCCTTTTCGTTCATCTTCATCATGCCCATCATTTGGTTTACCGTTTTGGTCATACCGTCGGTAGATCCATCAAGAAAGATAACGTTACCCTTACCTGTTTCTCCAAAATGCTTAATAGCTTCGGTCCACATACTGAACAACAAGAAAGAAGCATCCAAATCGGCATCGGTCATTTCTTTTGCAGCATGTGCCATACCTTTGGCTACCTCTTCGCGGAACAAAGCAATACCTTGTCCACGTTGTTGTGCAGCTTCTTTTTCGGCAAGTGCAGAAATCTTGATGGCATTACCTTCGGCTTCGGCAGCTTTTGTTTTGGTTATCAACAATGCTTGTCCTTCGTTTTCGGCAGCAGCTTTCAGGTTATTCGAAGCCACTACACGCGACATGGATTTAATGATTTCTTCGTCGAAAGTAATATCGTTCAACTGAATATCAATCATATGATAACCCCATTGTTCGAGTGTATCATCAAGGTGTTTCTTTACTTCCTGAATAATTTCGGTACGAAGACTTAGAATCTCAGCTTGTTTCTTAGTAGCTACAAAACTACGGATAGTACCTTCGATGGTACGAATCAAAGCTTGCATAAAGTTCCGATCGTCCACAAACTTAAACGCAACATTTTTAATTGTTTCGTCAGCTTGATTAAAAACTGCATACAGCAACATGGCTTTAAAATACACATTGGCCTGATCTTGTGTTACCGCCTGAAATTCAAGCTCCACCGAACGGTTTTGAATAGAAATACGTTTGTAAACCATTTCGATAAAAGGAACTTTGAAATTAAGACCCGGAGGCATAATACGTCGATATTTGCCAAAAACAGTGATAACAGCTACGCTACCCTGATTGACTGTAACAAAACCAGAAAGAACGATTAACAGAATAAGCGCTCCAATAACAATAAAAGGAATTGACATCATTTTGTTTTAAAGTTTAATTGATTAATATAATACTACTCAAAAAGATTCTAATGAATAGTGAAAAATATCACGCGACAAATATACATATTATAGTTGAGTGATTAACGATTTTATAAAAAAATTCTTAAGTTTGAAACCGTTGCCACAAAGTGGCTAAATATAAATAACCGCCAGCTGGCGGAGAAGCCCACGGAAAAGAATGAACTGTGATCTCAGCCACGAAGTGGTTGAATAACAACCTCCTATGTTCAACCACTTTGGGGTTGGCTTTGTTGAATATTGTTTATCCATGGGTTTCACCCATGGTTATTCAAATTAAACCCTTTCAGGGTTTTAAAACGTCAACGCACAAAGCCAACATCCTCATTCCCCCTCTTTCTAAATCACATAACTCTTTACCACCTCACTCCATATCCTCGACGGATGGGTACGAGCCGCAGCCACCCTGAAGCAATACTCTTTGCCGCTGGTAAGTCCTTCTATCAATATCTTTCGCCGCGAACCGGTAACTTGTATCCACACACTATTGGCAGTGAGTGGAGCTTCGCAGTATTCAAACACGTAAAAGAGCGCACGGTCCACTCCATTGCAGGTCACCCAAGCACTTCCCCGTATAGACCCCAACTTTATTCTTACATTTCGCACTTTATCAAGCTGCCCCACACTTGCCGTTTTTTTGTGTGTATCAAAACCCGAACTGCTAATAAGCACAACATCGCCTTTACACGTTAACTGCACATAAGTGGCCAACTCTTGTAAATAGTCTTCCAGTTTACGTCGGCATTCCCGCTTAATAGCCGTAGTAAGCCTGCCACCCTGAATAGAATCGGACAATGCTGCCTTATAACTTTCAATTTTCGCCCTCAATTCAGCAAGTTGTGCCTCAATATTGGGGAAATAAGCGTTATCGGTCATCTGGTCCAATATAAACCCGGCTCTTACCGATAAATCAGCATCCTTGAATTTCTTTGGAGAGAAGGTTTTTGAGACAATAGCTTTATTCATATCGTTGTTTTTAGAGTAGATGATCATTTTATCATACAGGATTCATCCATTGTATAGCAGTTATAAACCAGTCGTTACATACAATCGGTTATTCCTTTATTACATACCCATAATCCTTATCACTATTCCGTTTATACTGATAATGAATGCCTTATTCTTACATTACAAACTGTTATTGTAACATTACAATGCGGCTTTCCTTTATTACAATAGGGTATTCCTTACATAGAATTAGGCATTTCCCATTGGAAATAGACTATTACTGATTGGAAATAATATATTTCCTATTTATAATAATGTATTTACCATAGATAATGTTTTATTTACCACTGATAATTCTCTATTTTTAATAGAAAATATAGTGTTTCTTATGGATAATAATAGATTTTCCATTTACAATAATTCATTTCCTAGAGAAAACACATAATTTCCCATGGATAATATTATATTTCCCATAGGAAACAGGAAATTCCTGACAAGGAATGCAGCATTGTAGTATAAGAATTCGTTATTGCAGTATAGGAAAGTGGCATTGTAATATTACATTATGGCATTACTGACAAAGAATAGGCAGATGTAGAGTAATAATACCGGAATAGAACAAAGGAAAAGGATAGACATAACAATGTTTGCTTCAATAACAACAAGGAATGCGCCACTCATGATACAAAACGAAGCAATAAAGGAAAGGAACACTACTTACCTTCAACAAAATACACCCGCAACACCAAATAATTAAGAACACGTATTGTGAATAAAGGAATTGTTTTTACCTTTGGAGCTTAAATGAATTAAAAAATATCAGCTACTTGGGAGATAAGGTGGGGATATTGGTGATTCGATTGAATATTTATTGGTATTGTGGTCAGCGTGAAAATAAACTAACCATTTGGTCTTATAAAATTGTGAAGAAAAACAACAAATTATTATTGATGGTGGCATGGAGCATGCTTTCATTAGGACTTCTAATTTCTATCTATCTTATTTTCAGTACAGCAATTGATGGTTATTGTATATGGGGAAAAGATAAAATCAATTTTGAATTAACTGGGCAATTTGGAGACTTCTTTGGTGGTGTAGTTGGAACATTTTTTGCGTTGACTGGAACTCTTTTGATTTTTTTCAACTTTAACGAACAAACTAAACAGAATAAAAAAGAGGGCTTTGAAGCTAAATTTTATGAAATGCTTCGATTGCATAAAGAAAATATTAACGAGATTCATGTTAACAACAAGAAAGGAAGAGAAGCCATCGAATATCTAATCAAAAGCCTCCACACCTTATTCAATGAAGTTGAGAGTGCTGTAGATCAATTGATAACTCTCAAAAATTCAAACACATATGATTATTTGAGTCCTCAAATTCTCCTACAAATTAAGAATTATTTAAGTAACGAAACTCAACGAAAACTATTGACTCATAGATTGTCATATGGTTATTTTTTCTATAGTGTACAAAAATATTATATAACAAAAGACAGGAATAATATAATTTATGCCATCAATTTATTTGTAAATCAAACTATTGAATCAAACCGTCTTAATGTTAGTGAAGATCCAGACTTAAGCGTAAACATACATTATAATGCACTCTTAGGTCATTACTTTAGACACTTATACCAAATGATAAAACTTGTAGCTAATGAAAAAATATTAGACGAAGATGAAAAATATGAATTTACAAAGATTGTTAGGGCACAATTATCTGACAATGAGCAAATATTATTGTATTACAACTCATTGTCAATAATGGGAGAAAAGTGGATTACTCCGCTTCATGAAAAACAAAAAGAAAAAATGTGTTTCATTGCTAGATTTAAGCTAATCAAGAATATCCCATATTATTTTAATTATTTCGGAATGAAACCAGGAAATCTATTTGAAATAGAGAAAGAAGCGTTAGAGAAAAAAGGTGACAGTTTTTTTGAAACAAATCTGGATGTCTAATTCACCTCTTATAGTTTGTAACGAAATATAAAACTCATTGGGGCTAAAAAAAAAATGCATTATGAAAAAACAATTATTTGTCTTTATTTTATTGGTTAGTTGCTTTTCTTCAATCTCGGCTGCACAAGTTAAGATTCAAAAAAAAGTTACGAATAAAAAAACTATACTTGAAATAGATAGGCTTTATGAAAAATACAAAAACACAAAGACTATTACATTGGCTACCACAAAAGGAGATTTTGAAGGAAACGTCTCTATAGAATTTAATGATTCTAAAAAGCCAACATCTATAATAATCGAAGGAGAAACATGGAATTTAGAAGCACTTGCTGAATTTATCACAAAGATTATTAAAGCGAAATTAAAACAATACAATCAAATTGAATCTGGGATAATTGAGGAAGAATCTACCACCGTTTTTCTATCCATGGGTCAAGAAATATCTGAAAATTATTCAAAAGGCGATTTGTATTTTACAGTTAAAGCTAAAAGGTATTATTGTGATGAAAATGGGGAAGAAATATTTCCGAGCAATGGGACAACTTTCAATATCAAATATAGATGGAAAATTGAAACTGGTAACAACAGAAGGAAAATAAGTGAAAATGCGAAACAATTTGAATTTTAATATTCAACCCTCTTTTCGTCCAAGTCTGTTGTTTTGCAGTTGGTGAATAGTTCAAGTTTAGCGAAGCGTAAGCCACTGGTAGTCGGTGAGAAAGTTTCACTTTACACATCTTATTTTCAAAAAGGATGCAACGAAAAACAATGTTTTTACATCTATAACATATATAAACTCTAAATAGCATGAATGCATTAAATAAGTTGATTATATTGTTATCAATTGTGACATTGATTTCTTGTGAAAAAAGTGATGAACAGATAGTTACTGATTCAGACCCATTAATTGGTTACTGGATTAATCCTGTTTCAACTGGAAGTACTACCTGGAAGTATGAAAAAGCTGATTCACTAAAGGAAAACAACTTTGGTTTTGCTTTAAAATCAGGTAAATCATTTGTCGAAAGAAAAATTGCTGGTTGGTGTGCTACGCCACCAGTTGCATACGATAACTTTGATGGAACATGGACTAAGCATGGTTCCGTGATAAGCATAACTGTTGACTATTGGGGTGGTGTTGCCGATTATCAATGGAAGATCATCTCAATTGATAATAATAGTTTAGTTATTTCTAAATTAAAGGAAGAGTATCATAGCAAAGAATAGTTCACTCCTTTTCATCCAAGTCTGCTATTTTGCTATCGATGAACATCCACCCCAAATCCCTGAAGGGGCTTAAGAGTGGTATCCGAAAAGATATACATTTAATAGAACTGGATATAAGAAGACGTTAGTAACTACAAGTCCCCTTCAGGGGATATAGGGGTGGACAATGGTTCCTGTTAAGTATAATCTAAGATTATCTACAATAGTGCATTTTATAGACTTAAAGGAAAGGTAAAAACATGTAAACTAAATAAAAATGTATATATACAAATTTAAGGCATTTGCTTTTTTGTCCATTGGTATTATATTGGCACTTGGTTCCATTATATTTGTGATTGACAAAGATTACATGTTCGCAATAAAGATATTTTCACTTGGGGTTATTTTCCTAATTGTTAGTCTCTTCGTGCGTAAATGGGCAAAGAGAAATGAGTGAAGGAATATAATCAAAATAAATTATACCTAGTGGGGGTGCGACTTTGAGTCGCGCTCCCACTTTCTTTTACATTAAAGTAATGACCTATATAAATAGTGGTAGTATGACTTGAAGTCATGCTACCACTATCTTCTAGGAAACCCTTAGACTTAGACTTAAGAGTGGTCTTCGAGAATGTTGACATTTAATAACCAGAGTTCGGGATAAGCTATCGCCTCAAACGTTTAACTTCCAACTTTCATTGCCGCCATTTTTTAAGTGACGGCAATGAAAATATCTATCTAAAGGCATCAAACCGTCACCGGTCCTATTTACTTCTTTTCCCACTCCAGTATTGCCTTTTTACATTCCAGTCCCCAACGAAAACCTCCCAATCCACCGTCAGTACGAATAACCCGATGACAAGGAATAACAAACGCTATGGGATTAGCTCCAACGGCTGTTCCAACGGCACGTACTGCCTTAGGACGACCAATAGCTTCGGCAATAAGAGCGTAAGTGCTGGTCTGTCCTTTGGGTATTTTCTGTAATGCATGCCACACCGACAACTGAAACTCGGTACCCATAAGATGAATGGTCGGGTTTTTACCTTTATCGAAAATTTGACTTGCAAGTCTGGCCACTTTTTCATCATTCTGCACAAAGTCTATTCCCTGAAATCGTCTTTCTAAATCGTCGCGTGCGCTTTGTCTGTTTTCGGGAAAAGTAAGTGCACAAATACCCTCATTCGAAAAGGCCATACAGCATTCGCCAAAGGGAGTTTCACAAAATCCGTAGGATGGTTCGGAATAAGGAGAGAGGTATTCCATAATTAATATTTCACAATTAGTTGTTTTGTTCTATAAAATGTGTTGAGAAAAACCTGATTTTGTATTTAAAATCTTGGAAAAGCTTAACCGAAGAGTAATTCTATAAAAAACTCTTGTACATTTGCCCTCAAATTTACGCATAATTACTCTTCATTGTTCTAAGTATGACAAAAATAAAGCAAACGGTCAGCATTTTCTGGTTTCACCGCGATTTGCGCTTTGAAGATAATCATGCATTATTCGAAGCCACTAAAAGCGAAACACAGATACTCCCGCTTTTTATTTTTGACACAGATATTCTTTCTCAATTAGAGGATAAGAACGATCGTCGGGTGGATTTTGTTTATCAGGCGCTAACAGACTTGCAAAACAAGCTGTTGCCCATAGGTCGTTCGCTCTGCATACGAATAGGAAAACCATTGGATATTTTTAAAATACTGCTGGAGGAGTACGATGTAAAAGCCGTGTATACCAACAGCGATTATGAACGATCGGCCATTGCCCGCGATAGAGCAATAGAAGCCTTTCTGAAAACCAACTCCATCCGATTTCTCTCGTTCAAAAATCAGGTGATATTCGAATGGAACGAAGTGCTTAAAACAAACGGTGAACCATATAGTATTTTCACTCCGTATTCTAAGGTCTGGAAACTAAAACTATCGAAAAACGATCTTCTGCCCTACCCTTCTGAGGACTTTATAAACAAATTTATCCCATTGGAGCATCCTTCTTTTCCAAGTCTCACAGACATTGGATTCAATAAAACAGACATGGTGTTTTCAACTCCAGTATTGGACAAAAACATTATTGCCAACTACGAAAACACACGCAATATTCCAGCTATAGAAGGAACAACACGCCTGAGCATACATTTGCGTTTTGGGACTATTAGTATTCGTAAAGCAGTGGCATGCGCATTGGAAACAAATGAACAATGGCTGAATGAATTAATATGGCGGGAGTTTTTTATGAGTATACTGGTTCACTTTCCACAGGTAGAGACCGGTGCATTCAGAAAAAAGTACGAAGCAATATCTTGGAGAAACAACGAAAAAGAGTTTGAAGCCTGGTGCGAAGGAAGAACCGGATATCCGATAGTAGATGCCGGAATGCGTCAACTGAACGAAACGGGTTGGATGCACAATCGTGTGAGAATGATAGTAGCCAGTTTCCTTACCAAACATCTGCTTATCGACTGGCGATGGGGTGAAGCTTATTTTGCCAACAAACTCATTGATTACGAACTATCGTCCAACAACGGTAACTGGCAATGGGCAGCAGGTTGTGGTTGCGATGCTGCTCCCTATTTCCGGGTATTTAATCCTACGGAACAAACCAAGCGCTTCGACCCCGAACTGAGATACATTCGCAAATGGGTAAAGGAATTCGACACACTTAATTACCCTCAACCCATAGTAGAACATAGCTTTGCCAGAAACAGAGCATTAGAAACCTATAAGAACGGAATAAATTGATCATTCAACAAACATATCATCACAGTATGAAAACAAAAATCCAACTCATCTTTTTATGCCTTCTGGGCTTAAGTTCCATATCATTTGCTCAATCAAGTATTTCTAAATGGCAAGCCCAACCGATTGTGATTGATGGTGACAGAGCCGATTGGGGAAGTATTCCACGTTTCTTCGATTCACAATCTAATGTTCAATACGAATTCCGGAATGATGCTAAAAATTTATTCCTGATTGTAAGAACTACCGACAGAGCTGCACAAATGCAAATGATGCGTGGAGGCTTTGCTCTGAAACTAAAAGTAAAAACCAAAATTCCAACAAGGTGCAGTATTACTTTCCCCGCACAAAAAATGGGAATGCCACCTCAGCAACTCAACAATAAAGGAGATGAGTCGCAAATGCTGATAGAGAAAACAGCACCTAAACCGGGTCCTATGCCTAAAGATTCAGTTGTGTTGGATGGATTCAAATTTACGAACGGTACTATCAGTTCGGAAGACAAAGACGAAAACAAAATTAGCTTTGCCCGCAACAAAAAAAGCAGAGAACAACTCGTTTATGAATTACGCATTCCACTTTGCGAGATTTACGGTAAAGACTTCGTCTTTGAGAATGAAGTTTCACTCCCCATTCAACTTCAAATAACCATAAATGAACTATCTCAAAATAGTGGCAAACAAGACAAAGGAGGTAAAGGAATGCATGGGCGAGGTGAAGGTCAAAGAGGTGGAGGAATGAGAGGTGGAATGCAAGGTGGTGGAGGAATGCGTGAAGGTCACGATGGAGGTGGTGGAATGTCCGGCGAAGGAGAAATGAGCGAACGACCACAATTTCAGAATAATGCAGCGATGGCTCGAAAAACAATCAATGATGAGTTTAGCTTATCGAAAGGGAAATAAATAGTCTTTCTTAGTTACAAGTTACAAGCCAGTTTAAGTAAGTGGAATAACAATAGAATTCGGGAGTCCTATTTTAATTTTATAGAGAAAATAGGGTTATTTCAATTGTTGCCCCATTTATGGGGTGGATAAAATAATATAGATAGACAGGACTTTAGCCAAATTTGACTCGTTCTGAGCGTAGTCGAAGCATTTTTTACTATCAGCCCGCTATAACTCGTAACTTGTAATTCCTATCTAGTAACTAGCGACTTGTAACTTGTAACTCGTAACTTGTAACTTGTAACTATTGTGAGAACTACATCTGTCGCATTTTAGCACGTTCTTTGAGAAATACTGCCGACATTTCACTAATGCCCATATGTTTGCGTGTAAACTCTTTATGAGCAATGCTACCCAGATAATAAAACAGGACAGATGTAGCTAAACCGGCTATAACATCAATCAGGTAATGTGCCTGAATATAAACAGTGGCAGCTACTAATGCCAGATAAATAGGGAAAAGCATTGAGAAAAAGATATAACGACGGTTTTTCAAGATCAGAATAAAGATTAAGGTAGAAATACCTACGTGCGAACTTGGAAACGCAGCAGTTGGTCTCTCACCTACTTGCTGTGTATTCTGCACCATTTGAGAAAAGAACCCTGAATTGTAACTTGGAGACAATAGCTCCTGATGTTTATCGAAATAATGGCCTATATTAGGAAAAATCCCAGATTGAGCCTGATCAAGACCTATAGCCTGAAAATAATATTGAGGACCGGCCGTTGGAAAAAGAATGTAAAGAGTGTAGTAGCAAAAAAAAGAAAAAAGAACTGTAAAAAAGAAATACTCAAAATATTTTCTATCTTTGAGATACAAATACAAACTTGTACCAATAATCAAAGGATAATAAGCAAAATAACCCATATTGAGTAACTCACAAAACCAATGCTGAGGATATAACTTGCTAAATACAAGCGCAGGCTGAAAACCAAACATTTTCTGTTCCAAACCGGCTAACACATAATCAAAATTAGGAATCATTCGATTTATATCAAATGTTTCGGGATACCAATATACCAGTAGAGCTCCTACAAAAGCAAAACGTGAAAACCTGATAATCCACCAATTTCTAATAGAATTAAAATATGTAAGCCCAAAAATCACAAAAATAATCAGAATCCTGACGCTTAATAGTTTGCAACAGATCTCTACCTCCGGTCTCAAAAACAGAATGATCAGAGAAGTTATAAGAATGTATATGAACGTCAATTTTTCAACAGAAAAAAAGCGTATTGGATGGTTATTAATCATTATTTATTGACAACTGAGTTTACAGAAGAAAATCGACTTCAGAATTATATTATTATAAACAACTCTAATTCATAAATCTTATAAGTTACAATCCGAATCCCTGTTTCTAATCTACTCAATATGTTTCAATTATATCAAATCAGACTCATTCCACCAGATTCAGGTAGAGATATTGTTTCGAGGGACAAAGGTACACTTTTTTAATAAAACTTGACAAGAAAAACTGATTTTCAAATTAATTCATATTACATTTGTATTAATATAACATTACTTATATGTGAATTTCAATTATTCAGAGAGAATTTATCGAATAGCGGGTTAACCTTTTCAACAATTACTTACAAAACGTCAATTGGATATTTATGTCATCCAGAGCGTCTTAAATAATCCAGAATAGCATTATGATATTGGAAGCATGGAAATGTAAAAAAAAATTCCTAAATTTGTAATCAATCTGGCAGGGTAACAATTTGTTTAGCCTCATCATTTTTTCACAATAATACAACTAAAAAAACATGAGTATTACCGATAACAGTACGTTGAAAACTATTGGTTTATTTAATGATAGTTTTCCACCAATCATGGATGGAGTTTCGCTTACTGTACAAAATTATGCTTATTGGCTAAACAAAAAAAATCATCCGGTATGTGTTGTCACTCCACAGTCGCCAAAACATTCTGACGATGAACCATTTCCTATATTAAGATACAATTCAATTCCCATTCTTGGACGCAAACCCTATCGCTTTGGATTACCCAAAATGGATATATCGTTCAAAACGGAATTGAAACAATTTTCATTCGGGCTGGTACATGCTCACTGCCCTTTTAGTTCTGGAAATATCGCACTCAACATAGCCCGAAAACAACAAATCCCTTTTATCGCCACTTTTCATTCAAAGTATCGCGACGATTTTGAACGCTCGGTGCGTAGCAAACAGTTAGCAAAGCTGATGACAAAACAGGTAATTCGTTTTTTCGAAAAAGCCGACCAGGTTTGGATTCCTCAAGCATCCGTCGAAGACACCATTCGCGAATACGGTTTTAAAGGCAAAGTAGAAGTAGTGGATAATGGCAATGACTTTGCAAGCAATCTGCCTGTTGAGCCAATAAAAAAACAAGCACATATAGCATTAAATATTCAACCGAATGTACCGGTTTTACTTTTTGTGGGACAACATATCTGGGAGAAAAACACCAGACTAATACTTGAATCGCTGGCCCTCATCAACGACCTTCCTTTTAAAATGTTTTTTATTGGAACTGGTTATGCCAAAGCAGATTTAATGCAATTGACAGAGAAACTGGATTTAGGTTCTAAGGTAGAATTTATCGGTATAATAACTGAGCGAGATGAAATTAAACGATATTATGCTGCTGCCGATTTGTTTCTGTTTCCGTCTATCTACGACAATGCTCCATTAGTTATACGCGAAGCAGCTGCAATGCAAACTCCGTCAATCTTAATAAAGGGGAGTTCATCGGCCGAAAACATAATCGATAATTTCAATGGTTTCCTAACCGAAGACAGCCCTGAGTCATTTTCAGCCAGATTACGCTGTCTATTACAATCGCCAGAAAAAATAAGTTCTGTAGGTGTTGATGCTGCCAAAACCCTTGCTCGATCATGGGAAAGTGTTACCGAAGAGGTTTTTGATAGATATAGAATTCTAATGAACAAAACATGGATACGATAACAACAGATACCAAAAAAAACTCGAAACCGTTCAAAATATATCAGGTACTGATCCCCATTGCGCTCGGTTTATTTGTAATTGGCTGGCTTTTTCTCGATGAATTTGATCCTGCAGTTTTTGCTTCATTCCACTTTACCGTAGTAAGTGCATTGTTCATTTTGCTGGCTTTTGCCTTTATGCTCATGCGCGATTTTGGTATGATGTGGCGATTCAGACTATTCACAGACAAAGACTTGTCGTGGCGACAGGCATTTCATATCAACGTATTGAGTGAATTTACCACCGCCGTAACCCCACCTGCAGTGGGCGGTTCGAGTCTGGTGGTTATCTTTTTGGTAAAAGAAGGTATCAATGCAGGTA
>Ga0209540_10001184_pt1 | contig 20678 bp, 19 predicted proteins | sample BarGraIncu01121A_FD_184501 | JGI IMG/M metagenome (GOLD analysis project Ga0209540, IMG submission 184501) | Arctic peat soil microbial communities from Barrow, Alaska - Barrow Graham LP Incubations 011-21A (SPAdes) (version 2) | ecosystem: Environmental > Terrestrial > Soil > Wetlands > Peat... | reverse complement strand
CCCTTCCTTATATGTTGTTCGTGACGGGGCCTTACCTCATCACCGCCTTTATAGGGAATATCAACAACTTTAACGTCATCTATTTTTTGACTGGTGGCGGGCCAAGTGATTTAACCCTTTTTAATGCCGGCAAAACTGATTTGCTCGTCACATGGTTATATAAACTCACCGTGAACAATCAAGAATACTCCATCGGCTCTACACTCGGTATCATGGTCTTCGTCATCTGCTCATTTGTGTCTTTGATTATGTACTCAAGGACTGGCGCCGTTCAAAAGGAGGATGAGTTCCAATGATTAAGAGCCAAAAAAAACGTCAACTCATCAGCAACATCTTTGTTTATGCCGTTTTAATCATCATGTGCCTTGTTTGGATTCTCCCGATTTTCTGGCTTTTTCTCCAGTCCATCCGTCTTGAATCTGGAACGGTTTACCCAAATTTCTTCCCAATGGGCTACACCCTAAAGAACTATTGGAATCTTTTTAACCCCGAAACGGGTTCCCATATGTATTTTGCTAAATGGTTCATGAACACTTTCTTTGTTGCGCTCGTGACGTGCATTTTCTCGACTATCTTCGTGTTATTGACCAGTTATGCGTTCAGCCGCTTACGCTTTAAAGCCCGCAAACCCATGATGAAAACGATTCTCATCTTAGGTATGTTCCCGGGCTTTATGTCGATGATCGCCGTTTATTACATCTTGAAAACCATCGGCATGACCGAACGCTTATTCGGCTTGATCCTGGTTTACTGCGGTGGCGCGGCCATGGGATACTACATTTCCAAAGGTTTCTTCGACACGATTCCAAAGTCGATTGACGAAGCGGCCGAAATCGATGGCGCCAGCAAAGCGCAAATCTTCTGGCACATTACTTTACCGCTCTCCAAGCCGATTGTTATTTACACAGCCTTAACGTCTTTCATTGGGCCTTGGGGCGACTATATCTTCGCGAGCGTCATCATCCGTGATAACTATGAAGCCTACACAGTGGCGCGTGGTCTTTATTGGATGCTAGAACAAGAACAAATTAGTAGGTACTTTACCCAATTCTGCGCTGCGGCTATCCTGATTGCCATCCCGACGACGCTTCTCTTCATCTGGATGCAGAAGTACTATGTCTCTGGCATTACCGGCGGCTCGGTTAAAGGCTAATGAAAAAATCATTATTTATCTTTGCAGTCCTGCTAGCGGCGCTCCCGTTAGCAGGCTGCGGTCCAACCTCGTCTAGCTTCGCTTCCTCAAGTGGGGAATTTTCGTCTTTAGACACTTCCAGCAGCGAAGCCTCATCGATTTTCGATTATGACATCAGTGACATCAGCAATGTAGGCAGCAGTGCCTATTATGAGATTTTCGTCGCCTCGTTCCGAGACAGCAATAACGACGGCATGGGCGATCTCAACGGCGTTACCGAGAAACTTGATTACTTAGAAAACTTAGGCGTCGGCGGCATTTGGTTTATGCCGATTATGCCGTCACCGACTTATCATAAATACGACGTGACAAATTATCTGGCGATTGATCCTGCTTATGGCACGATGGACGATTTCGATAATTACATCGCCGCCGCTCAGACTCATCACATCGACACGATTATTGATCTCGTCATTAACCACACCAGTTCCGCGCACCCATGGTTCATTCAAGCCATCAACGACTACCAAAACGGCAACTGCGCGACAGATGAAGACAAATGCAATTACTATAATTTTTCCGATGTCCCAAAAACTGGGTATAACCAGATGGGAACGACCGGCATTTATTATGAATCGCGTTTTTGGAGCGGCATGCCTGACCTCAACCTCGACAACGACTTTGTCCGTGATGAAATCAGCAACATCGTCCAGTTTTGGCTCGATAAAGGCGTTAAAGGTTTCAGACTGGACGCCGTCACCAGTTATTACACCGGTTATCAATCCAAGAACATTGACTTTTTGTATTGGCTGAACGAAATGGTAAAAATCAAGAAAAACGATGCCTATATCGTCGGCGAAGGTCCTTGGGACACGCAGCCGGCGAACATTCAGGATTACTATAATAGCGGCTGTGACAGTTTCTTTAATTTCACGATTGCCCAAGCGACCGGCAAAATGGTCAGTAACGTCAATTTGGGCACGGGAGGGACTTTAGCCTCCTATATCGCTACTTATAACGAGACGCTCCGTTCCATCAATCCAGCGGCCTTAGACGCGCCCTTTTTGTCGAATCACGACTTAGGACGGAGTTCGGGTTACTTCTTTGACGCGGCGGCCCCGTATAAACGTAAACTTGCGGCCTCGGCGTATCTTTTGATGCCTGGGAAACCCTTTATCTATTACGGCGAAGAAATCAGCCTCCGCGGTTCCGGAAATGACCAAAGCAAGCGCTTGCCGATGATTTGGTCGAGCACCGATACAACTGGGGCCTGTAATCCGCCTGTTGGCTACGACTACAATTTAGCCAACCAAGTAACGGACGGCGTCGAGGATCTTCTCGTAATTCCCGATTCGTTACTCAATCACTACCGCAAAGTGATTTCGATTCGCAACCAATATAACGATTACATCGAACGTGGCGGTGTTGCTGCCGTCAGTTTGGATACTTCTCTTTTTGCGCTTGAGTACACCAGGGAAGATAATAACAAAATCCTTATCGTCACGAATTTCTCGTCAGATTCGGTGACGACCGCGTTACCAGGGGCAATGACCATCCTTGATCAGATCAAAACTTTAGGCATCGCCGGCAGCGTAACCAATAATAGCGGCACGTATTCGCTCACCGTTAGTGGTTATTCCACCTTGATACTTCAATAATTTTTGACTAAACTAATCAAGTAAGAACGGAGAACCCTTATGAGAAAAGCAGGTATTTTGTTAGCCGTCAGTTCGCTTCCCAGCCGTCACGGTGTCGGCGATTTTGGGCCTAACGCCTATCAATTCATCAACCAATTACGGAGAAGCCAAGCCAAGATTTGGCAAGTCCTGCCGCTCAATCCTCTCGGTTATGGTGCCTCTCCTTATCAACCTTACTCTTCAAAAGCGATGGACGAGATTTACATTAGTTTGGACGTTTTAACGAAGGAAGGTCTTTTAGGCAAGACACCGCGCTTTAACGCCGCAAGTGTTCGCGTTGAGTATGATGCCGTGCGTGCTTTTAAAGGCAAATTTCTCCGCCAAGCTTTCAAAAAATTTAAAAAAGACCGCGGTTATGCCCGCTTTATCAACCTCAATCCTTGGGTTTACACCTATGCGGTTTTCTTAACCCTCAAGAAGCACAATAACCTTATTATTTGGAACGAATGGCCGAAGGAACAACAAAATTGGATCAAAGACCATAAATTCGATCTCACACCATTCGAAAACGACATCGCTTACGAGATGTTCATTCAATACACTTTAGTGAAGCAGTGGCGTGCCTTACGCCGTTATGCCCGGAAACAGGGCATCGCGATTGTCGGCGACTTACCCTTTTATGTCGGCATTGACTCTGATGATGTCTGGGCTAATCAGAATAATTTCTTGCTTGACGACGAGCTGAAACCTACCTTTATCGCTGGCGTTCCGCCGGATTACTTCAGTGTCACCGGCCAACGTTGGGGTAACCCGATATATAACTGGGAATTCATGAAGAAAGACGGATTCCGTTTCTGGCTCTCTCGTTTAGGTTATAACGCTGATTTATACGACTATATCCGCATCGACCATTTCCGTGCCTTCGATACCTACTGGCAGATCCCAAGCGGCTGCCCGACGGCGGAAGTCGGCGTCTGGCTCGAAGCACCGGGTTATCAACTTTTCGATCGGATTTTCGCAACCTATCCGCATATCAATATTATGGCGGAAGATCTCGGCGATTTGCGGCCGCAAGTCCTTACGCTCCGCGACCATTATCATTTTCCGGGCATGAAAATCGTCCAATTCACTTTTGACCCGAATGAAAAAGAAAAACGCAAAGAAAGAATCCCGCTGCCTCCGAATAACGACCGCGAGAACATGATCATCTATACCGGCACGCATGATAACCAGACGATTCGTGGTTGGTTCCTTGACATGGACCGCCGAACGAAAGCCCGTACAGTTGCCTTACTCGATGGAAAAGGCTATCAATACCCGCGTGTTTCCGATAATTTCTGTGCCTACACGCTTGATAGTGTTGCCGACACGGCCATCCTTCCTTTACAAGATGTCCTTGGCTTAACCGATGTCGCAAGGATCAACCGTCCTGGCACGATCGGATCCCCGAACTGGGAGTGGCGGTTGACGAGCTTCGACGATTTTAAAAAGCGGATTCCGTTCTTAAGAAAACTGATTAAGAAAGCCTCTAGATAAATGACAGAGCCGCTCGCAAGGGCGGCTTTTTTTAAGAATTCGAAAGGAATCCCACTTTGCCGCTCAATCTCATTTATAAGAGTACTTATAAAATCAGCCAAATATTTTTATTCGCAGTATGTAAATATGCTAAACTAACTAGGAGGAGATGAGAACAATGCAAGCACGGCCCCTCTTAAGGATGCTATCCACGATGTTTGACTGGGCGATTGTTTATGCTGTCGCATTGCTTTTCTCATTCCAAAGTATCCTTGCTTTTATCGAAGCAATCAGCAATAGTACGCCGGCGAATATCACGACGGCCTTCCTTGACGCATTAATAACTGGAAGCATCGTGATTATCTTCATCATCGTCTATTTCTTGATTTTGCCGATATACTGGAAAGGCCAAACGGTCGGGAAGCGGTTTTTTAGAATCCGCATCGTCAAAACCAATGGCCACGCCCTTGATTTTCAAACCATGTTCGTCCGTGAAGTTTTCGGGATTATCTTGGTTGGTTTAGCCAGCCTTGGCGCTTCTGTGATCGCTGAATGGTTCACGATTGCTTTAAGCGACCATCATCAATCGTTTCATGACATCTTAGCGTCCACGCAAGTCGTCGATGCTGACTAGGAGGAAAACATCATTATGTCCACGCCACATATCGCTGCCCAAAAAGGTGACTTTGCCAAAACCGTCTTAATGCCAGGGGATCCTTTACGCGCCAAATTCATCGCTGATAATTACTTAACTAACGCCAAACTCGTGACCAGCGTCCGTAACATTCTTGGATATACCGGCTTTTACAAAGGTAAACGCATTTCAGTCATGGCCTCAGGCATGGGGCAACCAAGCATCGGCATCTATTCCTATGAACTCTTTACCCATTTTGGGGTCGAGACGATTATTCGGATCGGGACCTGTGGCACCTACTGCGATAACATTAATCTTTTTGACTTGCTAATCGCGGTCGGCGCTTCTACCGACTCCAACTGGTCGGGACAATTCGATCTTCGAGGCGGCAGTTTCTCGGCGATTGCCGATTTTGAGCTCGCGATGAAAGCCTACCATCGGATTAAAGAAGCGGGGTTACCCGTCCATGCCGGTAACATTCTAAGCAGCGATGTCTTTTATGATATTGACCCGAACGCCTGGAAAAAATGGGCCACGCTTGGCATCATCGGCGTCGAAATGGAATCCTTTGCTCTCTATGTGAACGCTGCCCGTTTGCAAAAGAAAGCATTATGCCTTTTAACAGTCACTGATCAAATCGTTCGCGGCGAGCGGGCGACCTCTGAAGAACGCGAAATGGGTCTACGAAAAATGATCGAAGTCGCGCTCGATATCGCTGAATAATTATGACTTTGCTGAGTATCATTGTCATAGGCACGCTAGGTTTCCTTACCCTTGTCGGTCTTGGGATACTTTTAGCGCCGCTATTGAAAAAATGGTCATTCCGCAGGAACTATGTGAAGATATTCGGTAAGTTTGTCTATCACATCGCGCTTTATAAAGATTATCTCCTAATCAATAAACTGCATCTTCCTCTCGACAATGAGCGGAAACTGCATCTCGATCATGTCTTGTTCGGTGAAAAGTATATCTATGCCATCAAGGACAAATATTACTCAGGCGCCATTTCCGGAAAAGAAAATGACGAATCGTGGCTCTATTTTCCTGATAATTCGAAAAAGAGCATTTATATTGATAATCCCTTGAAAATCAACCGGCAAAGAATTCAAAAACTCGCCCTCTTTACAGGGCTTGATGATGATCTCTTTGTGTCGATTATCCTTGTCAATAATGACTGCCTCTTAGACAAATTCGAGAGCCAATCGCGCCGGGATTATATCATTCCGGTCAATAAACTCGAGAAACTCGTCGCCGCGATTGAAAGTCGTTCTGTCCCCAAAATCAACCAAGAACAACTTGAACAAGCGGTTCAAGATCTCAACAAAAAAAACAAGGGCATTGAAGTCGAAAGCTGAGGCCTATGGAATTAACAAGTAAACAAATTAGAAAAATCGCTCTCACCCAATATAAAACGTATTGGATGCAGCTCCTTGCGTTGAGCTTTAGTTTTGTCATTGTTTTCATCGGCGCGTTAGTGCTGAATGTCGTCTTTTCTGTTTCAATCATTTTTACTGTCCCGATTTTCGTCGTGCCGCTCTTTTTCTGCTTACAAGTCAGTAGCGCCCGCCTCAAAGCGGAGGGGCACCTGAGCACGAAAGATTATTATCGCTTTTATCCGATGGGGCTCTCAAGCAAATACCGCGGTTCCTACCGTGTTTTGTCGACAGCTTTGAAAGCCCTGTTGATTTTCTTCATATGCGTTTTCGCCCTTGGACTTGTCGAATCTTATGTATTTCCCCTTTTCGATAGCGCATTTGCCACAGCGATGGCAGATTTAACCGCACTCGTTTCCAACACCGATGTTTCTTATGAAGTCATGGTGACTTTTCTCAACGAACACACTGTCGCGTTTGCCCCGATGATCAACTCGGTGGGTGTGCTGAGCGTTGCGATCGCTTTCTTCTATTTTCTCGATGCAATAGGCACTAATCTGCTCATCGTTAACCTCTCGCTCAATATGCTGAGTGATCGCAGGTTACTCATATTCGTCCATAAAAAGGCGTATCCGGAAATCCGCCACGAGTACCGGAAACTTTATTTAGGGGCGATGTGGCCTGGCGTTTTCCTTTATGTCGCTGGGTTTATGCTTGGGGCTTTCATTGGTTGGATCTCTTTTGATAACTATCTCGTGATTGGTACGTTTGGAATGATTGGCGCGCTTTTGTTCCTATGGCCGCTACTCCCCGTATTCTTAAGCGTTACCGAACAACTTTATGAAAAGTTTTCGCCTGTCTATTTCCGTTACTCGGCCGAGGAAATCAAAAAAACAATCGAGGCCATTGATAAAAATGATGCACTGACGCCGGAAGTACGCGAGGAAATCAAATCTTTTTTTGAAGAACAGTCCAACCTCGAAAAAAAGATGCATGAAACGCCTGAGGAGAAGAACCCCCCGGCAGATCAAACCGAAAAGAAAGACAATCATGACACCGATCAAGAAGCGGACAAAAAATAACGATGTCCGCTTTTTATTTCGATAAAAAAAAGACCCCGTAAGGTCATTTTATCGACACACCTAGCGATGTTTTTCGTTACTGGAGCAGGTGACGGGAATCGAACCCGCATAACTACCTTGGCAAGGTAGTGTTCTACCACTGAACTACACCTGCAACGCTTAACTATTATAACGGACGATATTTCTTATTTCAAGTATTTTAACGATAATTTATCCCTCGTGTTTTATCCTTTATATGCTAGAATAATTTATGCGAAAAGAAGGTGCCTTCCATGAATAATCGAATTGCCTTGGCTAATGCCCTATTTCCCGAAGTCAATCAAACGGTTGCCGATATCGAGAAACGCTACCCGGAACGCCAGCTTCCCATTGGGGCGGCCGTGACGCGTTTTGCTCCATCCCCAACTGGTTTTTTGCATACCGGAAGCTTATTTACGTCGATGATTGCCAAAAAAGTAGCAGAACAAAGCGGCGGTGTCTTTTTTATCCGTCTTGAAGATACCGATGCGAAACGCGAAATCTCCGGATCAGGGGAAACTCTAATCACCGAACTTCATGAATTTGGTGTCTATCCGGACGAAGGCTATCTTGGAACCATCGAAAAAGGTGCGTATGGCCCCTATAAACAAAGCGACCGCGCCTTGATTTACCACACGGTCATCAAGCAGATGGTCATCGACGGTATAGCGTATCCTTGCTTTGCCACGCCCGAAGAACTCGACGCTCTACGCGCCGAACAAGAAAAAAACAAGATTGTCCCCGGGTACTACGGGATTTATGCTACCTATCGTGATTTACCCGTCAAGGAAGCCATGGAACGAGTAAAACGTGGCGACAAGTTCGTCATGCGTTTCAAAAGCCACGGAAGCCACGAAAACAAGCTTCCTGTCCACGACTTGATTCGCGGCGATTTGGAATTAACCGAAAACGACCAGGATATTGTCATTTTAAAAGGTGATGGACTTCCCACCTATCATTTTGCCCACGTGGTGGACGATCACTTTATGAAAACGACGGTTGTCACACGTGGTGAAGAGTGGCTGTCTTCTTTACCGATTCATATCGAAATGTTTAACGCATTAGGCTGGAAAGCACCCGATTTTGCCCATTTGCCAGTCATCATGAAATTGGATAACGGCAACAAGCGCAAGCTCAGCAAACGAAAAGACCCTGAAGCAGCTGTCAGTTATTTTTTAGCCGACGGATATCCGCCTTCAGCCCTCATTGAATACTTGATGACAATTGCCAACAGCAATTTTGAAGAGTGGAGAGCCGCTAACCCGTTGGCCCCGCGCCAAGATTTCCGATTTGCATTTGACAAGATGTCGCTCGATGGCGCCTTATTCGATATTATGAAACTTAAATTCATCGCCCGTGAAATCCTGAGCCGCGAAACTGCAGCCAAGATTACTATAGAAGCGCGCCTTTATGCGGCTCAGTATGACCGTCGCTTATACGACCTCATCATTAACGACCAAGATTATTTTGAAAGTATCATGAATATTGAAAGAGAAAAAGAAAACCCACGCAAAGATTACGAGAAGTTTTCGGATATCTTTGAACTTGTTAAATTCTTTTATCGGGACTTCTATGCGCAAATCATTGCTGGCGAGTTGCCGTTTAACCCGCTTTTTAACCACGAAGTCATCTCCCAGGTCTTACGCGATATCCAAGAATCGATTTCGCTCAATTTAACTGAAGAAGAATGGTTTTCAGGACTTAAGGAGATCGGCGAGCATCGTCATTTCGCGCCATCTGGAAAGATTTTTAAAGCAAACCGTGATAAATACATTGGTCACATCGGCGATGTCGCCGAAATGTTGCGCATTGTAATCACGGGAAGTAAACAAAGCCCGAACCTCTATTACGTCCTGAAAGTTTTAGGTATTGAAGAAGTGAAAGCCCGCCTCGGGATTATGATTGATAAACTTTCGCAATCGTGATTTAATTATTAACGCTGGCCCGTTGGAGAAGTGGCTTAACTCATATCCCTCTCAAGGATACATCCATGGGTTCGAACCCCATACGGGTCACCAAATAGTTTTAAATGCTCTCGCGAATCGTCGTGAGGGCTTTTTATTTTCAAAAAACTTTGCAAAACGCACACCTTTTTGTAAATTTCAGCGAGAAAATGCTGGAATATCGCAAAAGAATAATCTAGTATAAATATGGAAACTTCAATGAAAGGATTGAACTTATGAAAAAAACTCTGACTATCTTAGCTTTTATTATCCTCGGTACTATCGTTCTCGCACTCTGTTCGCTCTTCGTTCGTTATGGCTTAGACGCTTTTACTTTCCTCGGTGGTGTCGCTTTAGCAATCATCACTTATCTTACTACGGGGGTTTGGTCCGTCGGCCGCATCGCCGTATTTGGCGTTTTGGCCTTGGCAATCGCCGCCTGCGTTATTCTCTTAATTAAACTTATTAAAAAGAAAAAATCATTTGTCACTTATCTCGTTCTCGTTGACATCTTCGTTATTATTGGTCTCGCGGGTGTCTTCTTCTTACCCTATCCGGCCAATACCTTGACGACGGTTGTATCGCTTATGCTTAATGATTTCACCACGGGTGCGACCATTATCGTACGCTTTAGTTCCTTAGTCTTCTTGGTTATGTCGGCCATCACTGTTCTTCTCGCCCTCGTTTTCTTTATCTTGGCGTTGATCGATATCGCCTTGACTCCACAATTTGTCAAACACGTTGAAGCCGCTCCTGAAGTAATGGCCGCCGAAGTTCCGCAAGATATGGCAATTGCCCCAGAGCAATATGTCCAACCGGAAGTCGCGCCTGTCGCTCCTGAACAATATGAACAACCTGTTCAACCGGAACCCTATGTTGAACCGGCTCCAGAAGTCGCTCCCCAACCAGAATATATCGAACAACCGGCTCCTGAAGCTGCTCCTCAGCCGCAATATTATGAACAACCAGTCGCGCAAGCAGTCGCGCAACCCGCACCAACCCTTGAAGAATTCCGCGCGTTAATCCGCGAAGAACTTGCTCGTAATTCGAGCAAAGTCGATGTTACGGTCAGCTATGCTGCCTTGCCGCCATTTATGTATCCGCCAGTCGCGCCGCAACCACAACCTGCGCCGCAAACGGTCCCGCAACCACAGCAAGTTGGTTTAACTAAAGAAGAAGTCCTTTCATTAATTAGAGAAGAAAATTCGAAGACACCTGTCGTTACCAAAGAAGACATCCGTTCCATTGTTGCCGCTGAATTGTCACACCTCTCGTTCACCGCCCATAATGAGCCAAGACCAGCGGTTGAAGTGAAAGCCGCGCCAGTTGTTCAACCTGTCGCCGTTCAACCGGCGCCAACACCAACTCCGGAACCGGAAATCATCTCGATTATTTCTGAAATCGACGAAGAAGAAGCTGCCAAACGCGTTATCATTCGCGTTCCATTCGAAGAAAGAATGCAAGTCGCGGAGCAAGATTTACTCGATAATTACAACGAACTCAAGAATTATATTCTTGCTTACGGCGTTAAATCGCGTGTCAGTAACTCTGGCGACACCTTCCGTTTACACACGGAAACCTACGTCAAGATTACGATTGCCGGAAAAGGTTTGAAATTATACTACGCACTCGATCCAAAAGCGTATGCCGATTCGACCATCCCGGTCACCGATGTGAGCCACAAATCTATATATGTCGAGATTCCGGCTTGCTTCAAGGTCAAATCCGTCCTCAGCGTCAAACGCGCCAAACAATTAATTGATGATGTCATGGCCAAAAAAGGTCTTATCAAAGGCGAAGTTGAAAACGTTGATTACGCCAAGACTTTCCGCTAAATAAATCTCAAATTATTGGAAGAGATGCATCATGTGATGCATCTTTTTTTTGCGGTTTTTTCTTTCTTGTCGAGCAATAATTTTGTAGAATAGAAGAAGTAAAGAGGAGCACATATGGAAAACATGCAAAATTCGGGTTGGATTGAAGTCATTACTGGCCCAATGTTCGCCGGTAAAAGCGAAGAACTCATCCGCCGGGTGAAACGCCTGGAGTATGCTAAGAAGAAAACGCTTGTTTTCAAACCCAAAATCGATAATCGCTTCTCAGAGAGTGAAGTCGTTAGTCATTCTCAATTAAAAACCAAATCGTTTAATATCAATAAATCCACTGATATTTTGAAATACGTCAAAAGCGACACTTACGCGGTCGTTGTCGATGAAGTCCAGTTTATGGATGATGATATCGTCGATGTCTCCGAATTGCTCGCTAACCGGGGCATTCGCGTCATTTTAGCCGGTCTTGACAATGATTTCCGTGGCGAACCTTTTCCTATTATGGCGAAGCTTTTGGCGAAAGCTGAATTCATTTCAAAACTAACAGCCATCTGCGTAAAGTGCGGTGCGCCCGCGACGCGCACTCAGCGTATCGTTAATGGCATTCCCGCCAGTTATTTTGACCCAATCGTGGTGGTCGGCGCGAGCGAGGCCTATGAACCCCGTTGCCGGCACTGTCATGAAGTGAAGAAAGAAAAAGAAGTCTAGGCATAAAACGTTTTGTCATTTTTTGAGTAATGCATCAGTTTTTGCTGAGACTATTTGTCGTAGGCTACTATTTGAAATGAAGTACCGCGTATGATACACTTTACTCGCATATTTATGCAGCGGAGTTGGTTGAAATGGTCGAAGCTTGGATACTATGGTTGATTATCGCCGCCCTCGTTTTTGTTGGGGCGTTTTTCAACTCTAGCGAAACAGCTTTTGCCTTGTGCAATCGTGTCCGGATGCGTGTCAAAGCCGATGATGGCAATCGAACTGCCAAAATCGTCTGCAAAATCACAGATCATTATGAACGTTCGCTGATTACGACGGTCATCGGGACTAATCTCGTTTCGGTCACTATCTCGATCCTATCGACCATCCTTTTCGTCAGATTAATGGGAGATTCGGGATCGGCAGTCGCTACCATTACGGCCACATTCATAGTTTATCTCTTTTGTGACACTATCCCCAAGTCGCTCGCGCGGGCGCTCCCGGATGAAGTCGCATCTTTAAATAGCCGATTACTTCATTTTCTCATCATTATCATGACGCCTTTTACGATTGGCTTTCTTGGTATTGATTTGGCGTTTCGCAAACTATTCAAAATGAAGGACGAACCCGAAATCACTGAAGAAGATTTTTCAAATGTCATTGAGTCTATCCATGATGGCGGTATCCTCGAAAACGGGGAAAGCGAAATCATCCAATCCGCGATTGATTTTGGTGATAAAGCTGTCAAGGATGTCCTCACAGTCCGCGAGAATATTTTTGCGATTGATATTCGGGGATTGTCTCCCGAAAGCCTTAACCATATGTTGGCTTCCACGAACTACAGTCGCATTCCGGTTTACCAAGATAACCTAGACAACATCATTGGCATCTTACATGTTCGAAACTATATCCGCGATTACATGAAAAACTCGCAATTATCGATTCGTTCCACACTTGGAAAACCATATTTCGTCACTCCAAAAGTAACGATGGATGAGCTTTTCGAGGGTTTTCGTAATTTTAAAACGCACATCGCTATGGTCATCGATTCGAATAAAAAAGTCATCGGCATGGTGACCATGGAAGATGTTCTTGAAGAACTTGTTGGCACGATGGATGAACGTCTCCAGAAAAAGGGAGGTAAAAAATAATGATTTACTATTTTATTATTTTGGTCTTCCTCATTATTCTGAGTGCCCTATATTCTGCCGCGGAAATGAGCTATAACGTCGTCAATCAACTGCGATTAAAGAAAGCCGCAAAGGGTGGCAACAAAAAAGCCATTCGTGCCTTGCGTATTTCTGAGACACATGATGAAACCGACTCAATGATTTTGTTCGCAAACAATCTTGTCAACATTGCTGCCTCTTCCATCGCGACGATTATTGGCATGGAGTTGTGGGGCACTGCGTATGGCGCGAGCATCTCAGGCGCCTTTATTTTCGTTGTCATTCTCATCTTCGGAGAACTACTTCCGAAAGCATTGGCTCTCCGCAACGGTTCCCGTTGGGCACTGGATCTCGCAGGATTTGTCCTATTTTTCAAGGTCCTTTTCTTTCCATTTGTTTACGTAACCACTAAATTGGTCTCTTTAGTTGCTAAACTTTGGACCAAAAGAGCGAGTGTCGCCATACCAGTGACGGATGATGAATTAGTTGAAATGGTTGACACAATCGAGGAGTCAGGTGAGTTCGATGAAAAGCAGGGCGACCTGCTCCGTTCGGCCATTGATTTTACGGACACCGAGGCCTATGAAATCATGACGCCGCGCGTTGATGTTTTTGCCTACAATATCGAGGACGATATTAAAGAAATTCTCAATGATCCCCGTATTTTTTCACATTCCCGTATTCCTGTTTATCAAGAGACCATTGACGAAATTATTGGCATTTTGCCAACAAAATTGCTATTAAAAGCCTACATTAATGGTGAAACGATTGACGTGCGTTCGCTTCTTTTAGAACCGAATTACGTCTATCGGAGCAAACCGATTAGCGCTATCTTAGCCGACTTCAAATTGAGCCATCAGCACATTGCCGTCGTTAAAGACGAATATGGTGGTACCGAAGGTATCGTTACCATGGAAGATATTGTCGAAGAATTGGTTGGCGAAATTTGGGACGAGACGGATGTCGTCGAAGAGCAAATCCAACTTATCAGCGAGGATGTGTATCTCGTTGATGGTGCAATGAATATTGAAGATTTCTTTGATTATCTCGGCTATGAAAAAGATTACGAAAGCGTCTACACCACGGTTGGTGGTTGGTGCCAAGAACAACTCGAGCGATTTGCCAAGGTTGGCGACTCTTTCCGTTTTGCTAATTTCTTCGTTACCGTGCTAAAAGCCGATGAATTCACCGTTGAGCAAATCAAAGTGGAAATTCATAAGCCGGATGATGAAGAAGAAGATGTTTAATCTTCTTAAAGACAATTGAACTCATTACTGATAGAATATGCGAGGTGATAAAAAATGTTCGGAAAACAAAAACCTTTAACTCCACGTCCAGAAAACGAACCGAAATTCAACGCGGATAATCAAAGCGACCGCGCTCTTTTGCGGACACTCGTTCTGCTCATGGGAGCTGTCTTTATTTTGTTAGCCATCGGCGTTGCTATTTACCTATTCTTTTTCTAAGGAACCTCATATGAAATATTTACCCTGGATCAAAACCAATATTGCCGATATGCATGGCAAGAGTGTCGTTATTACCGGTGCCAATAGTGGCATCGGTTATTTTGCGGCTCAAACTTTGGCCTTTCAGGGTGCTCACGTCATTATGGCGTGCCGTTCGCTGGAACGCGGGGAGGCGGCACTTGCCAACATCCATCACGAAGTTCCCTTTGCCGATCTCGAATTGATGCTGTACGATCAGGCGAGTTTCAGTTCAATTGATCATTTTGTCGCTGAACTCAAAAGCAAACATAAACGCATCGATGTTCTAGTCTTGAATGCTGGTATATTCCATCCTCATAAAAAGATTAAAACTGCAGAAGGTTTACCGCTGACGATTGGCACAAATTTCGTTGGGATGTACTATTTACTTAAGAAACTCATTTCGTTTCTCGATCAAGGTCCAGATCAGACCCGTGTCATTTTCGTAGGTTCAATTGCTGGGAGCATGACTCAACTTAAAGATCCGAAAATCCTCTCTGTTGAGCGGGGTAGCGCCTATCGGCAATATGCACAGTCTAAAATCGCGATTGCCAAATTATTCCACGTGCTCGCGAATGGGGTTAATCTCTATGATTTCCCCGAACGCAAACACATCAATTTTTATTTAATGCATCCAGGGGTTACGAACACCAATATCATCCAATCGTATCCTCGTGGGTTTCGCAGAGCTGCTCACATCGTTCTATCGGCCTTTACCCACACGGCGGAAAAAGCTGCGCTTGGCATTGTTTATTTAGCGGGAGCACCTTTCGTTTTTAATGGCGCTGTCTATGGACCTCGCGGTCTATTCGAAATATCGGGATTTCCATGCAAAACAAAATTACCCCGGCATATTGCCCACGGAAGTGGTCAATTTATCTTTGATGCCGGACACCTCGTCGAATCGTTAGAGAAAGGCGGTACGCACCATGCTTGAAGTAAGTAATGTCACCCTACAGTTTGGGGGAAGAGTCCTATTTAAAGACGTGAACGTCTCCTTTCAAAAAGGAAACTGTTACGGCATCATCGGCGCGAATGGCGCTGGCAAGTCAACCTTCTTAAGAATTCTTTCTGGCGAACTTGACCCGAGCAAGGGCGATGTCATCAAGAGTGATAAAGAACGGATGTCGGTCTTAAAACAAGATCAACATGCGTTTGACCAACTTACGGTGGTCGATACCGTGTTAATGGGGCACCCACGCTTAATGCAGATTCAACAACAAAAAGACCTACTCTACGCAAAAGAAGACTTCTCTGAAAAAGACGGCGTCCTTGCCGGTGAATTGGAAATGGAATTTGCCGAAATGAATGGCTATGAAGCTGACAGTAATGCGCGCAGCCTTCTGAACTCGCTTGGCATCACGACCGAAAAACAAGATTTGCTCATGAAAAACCTTGACCCAAAAGAAAAAGTTAAAGTCCTTTTGGCGCAGGCTTTGTTCGGAAACCCTGATATTCTTCTTTTAGATGAACCGACTAATAACCTCGATGCTATGGCGACTCGCTGGCTCGAAAACTTCCTTTTCAACTTCGAGAATACCATTATCATCGTCAGCCATGACCGTCACTTTTTAAATAAGGTCTGCACTCGTATCCTTGATGTCGATTACGGCAAGATTAGCGTGTATGTCGGAAACTATGATTTCTGGTATGAGTCGAGCCAATTAATCCTGCGTCAATCCAAAGATGAAAACGTTAAAAAAGAAACCCGAATGAAAGAGCTTGAAGAATTCATTGCCCGTTTCTCGGCAAACGCAAGCAAGAGCAAACAAGCGACCTCACGTAAAAAAGAACTCGAAAAAATCACGCTTGAGGATTTAACTCCATCAAGCCGCCGTTACCCATTTATCGATTTCAAATTTGAAAAAGATCTGGGAAACGATGTCCTTTTCGTTGAACACCTTTCCAAGAAGGGATTCTTCTCGGATCTTTCTTTTACGCTTTACCGCGGCGAAAAAGTCGCTTTCATCAGTACCAATAGTTTGATGATTACGAAATTGTTCGACATTTTGATGGGACTCGATGTCGCCGATTCCGGCAGCGTTAAAATTGGCGTGACCGTCACCCCAAGTTATTTGCCGATTGATAACACCAAGTTCTTTACCGGAAAAGAAAACCTTGTCGATTGGCTCCGTCCTTACTCCAAAGATAAACATGAGCAATACATTCGTGGCTGGCTTGGCCGCATGCTTTTCTCAGGCGAAGAAGCACTGAAGGCCGTCAATGTTCTTTCAGGGGGCGAAAAAGTCCGCTGCATGATGGCTAAAGTCATGCTTACGGCCGGGAACTTATTGATTCTCGATGAGCCGACCAACCATCTTGATCTTGAATCAATCACAGCTTTGAATAAAGGCATGATTTCTTATAAGGGCACTTTATTGTTCACGACCCACGACCACGAGTTGCTCTCGTCAGTAGCGGACCGGATTATTTACATCGACAAAAATAAAGTCATCGACAAGAAAATGCCGTATGACGAATTTATTGATTATATCGGTTAGTTTTTATTAATTTGAGCCAATCAACGATAATTTTGCAATATAGAGTTTATAAACCGAGTCAGCGACTTCCTCGATGTTTTTGTTTTCGGTATCAACGACAAAATCAGTACGGCCGACATTTTTGAACGAAAAATCTTCTCGGTCGTTGGCGATGCGGGCATCAATCGCCGGTTGACTGTCGCCGCGAATGAGCATCCGTTTAATGCGCGTGGGTTCGTCCGCATTCATGAAAAAAGTAACAATGCGCTTATCTTTAAGCGAAATAAAAGCTCGTAAACCATTAGGATCAACAATCAAGACTTTATTGTCATCGATTTCTTTTCGGCTTGTACCATAGGAATTGCCATTATATAAAGTTGTTTCAACAAAATAATTTTCCGCTTTTAGCGAATCAAATTTTTCTTTCGTGACAAAGTGATAATCGACATCATCGACTTCATGCTCACGTTTAACACGCGTTGTGTGAGTCACGACCTTGGTTAGGCCATATTTGTTTTTTAAAAAACGGGCGACTTCTGTTTTTCCGCTGGCGGAAGCACCGACAAGTATGACCATAAAATACCTCTCATAACATGAATATATTATAAACCTCAATTTCTAGTAATCTCCATAAACCAGTGAGAGAAATTTTCATTTTGTCTTACTGCCGTCTCATTTTCGATACAAATCGCGAAAGTGTCGCACATTTTCTCTCGTTTTCGATAAAAATAATGTAAATAAGTAAAGACAAGAATGACTTTATCATGCATATTAAGTTAGTGGGTTTTAACTAAATCCATAAATCTCACAAATCAACCATAGAAAGGGAAAAAAATGAAAATTGAGATTCCACCCAACATGCGTGCCGAATTTGCTCAGTTACACAAGAAAGTTTCCAAAATCGCTTCGCTCTACTACCATGCTAAAACAAAAATCGCTTTGAGGTCAGAAAACGTCTTTGACCTCGAAAAACCCTCTGAGAACACTTATGAGATTAAGGAGGCAAATGTTGAATATCAAAATGGCACGCGCCCCGAACGAATTATCTTTGCCGTCGACACCGCGATCAGTCATATGGAAAGTGAATGTCAAAAGCTAATCGTTAGTGAGTATTTCACGGCAAGAAACAATTTCTGGTGGATTAATTATTATTCCCGCAGCACATTCTATCGTTGGAAAAGAAGGGCACTCGTAGATTTTTTATCATTTTTCGAATAACGATCCGACTGGGAAGGAGCATTATGAAACCTTTCTTACTCACTACAGTCATTTTGGTAGTTTCCGGAATTTATCCTGCAATCGTCGACCCGGTCATGCGGTATTTCGGTGATGTATCGATTCTCCCGTATCAAAAAATGGTCCGTTTCACTTTTGACTTCACTTATACCTCGACAAAAACCGAACAAGTAACGTTTTACTTTGATTTCTCTAATACTTCTTATTCAAACGTGAACTTTTATTCGCACATCGTGACTTTGTACAACTTTTCTTATACAGATTATGTTGCAGTTCCAACGCCATTCCTCGGGGAAGTTTCGGGAACAATCCGCATGAGAGCGGTTGGGGATGGATTCGTCACTGAAAAAAGTTTTGCGATTTCCGCGATTGAGAGAGCGACAATCGACCCTCTTGCCGATACAGACAATGGAACGTACTCGTGCAGTGGCCGGCCGGTTTCTATCAATGAGACCGGCGGACTCAAGTACTATTCTGAGAAGTTCACTTTTCACGGTTTCGAAAGCGTCTATGAATCCTTTGCCTATCATCGGCTCAATTTTGGAAATTTGATTATCCATTATGATTCTGATTACAACCAATCTTTATTGACCTACGCCAGTGCTAGTTTCTATATGAAAGATTCCTTTAACCTGTTTCCCAACTTCACATACGATGCCAACACGGGATTCAAGTATTTAAATGGTCAACTTATTCATATCGGGAATGGCGATTATTCATTTTCTTTATCGGACAAAATGTATGTTGACCCGACTACTTTAATGATGGCGATATCTCCAAACATCGGTTATGTCCTAACCGATTTTCTTTATTTTCCCAAGAACCAGTTCTCCAAGTTGCAAGACATCGCCTTTCGGATCACGATAACCAATATCGGGATTAATGAGATGACGATTGATTATTCAAGCAATCACTATTCGGACTATCGCTTCTTTGGAGACTGCGTGAATTCTGCCTATTGCGTGACGGTCGAAGATCAGCCGATTGATGTGGGTTATGAAGTGAGTTGGGAGGAAACGACGCATGGTTAATTACTTTACTTCTTTCCTGGTGCTCCTTTTCGTCTTAGAAACGTTCAACCTCACCTATTCCTACGGTGGGATTAACCGCACCTTTTTGGCACTGACTCGGGGCGTTATCGAGATTTCGGTTTACGATTTAGTAACGCCTCAAGGGCTCTATCAACCTTACTTTGAAGAGGCGGTTTTGCAATCAGCGGTTTGCGACTATTTGTCAGATAATCTTTCGAATTATACGGATTGTTATCAAATCAGTTTTTATTACTATCAGGTGATTGATCAATCCATTTGCATGACTGGTCAATGCGATGGTGTGCAAATTCATCTCGAAACCGATATCGGGAGTCTATTGGCATACAGTAAAGTTCTGCGATTTGAACTTCATATGAAGGGAGAAATGCATGAATAAAAAAGCCTATCTTTTTTTGATGACATCAATGGTGAAGCCTCTTTTGGAAAATCCGGAAGTGACGGACATTGCTTTTAATGGAGAAGCTCTCTTCTATCAGCATAATCAACTTGGGAGACTAAAGTCAGATATCCCGCTCACGAAAGAAGGGGCCTTCGATTTCATCCGCCAACTCGCTAATCTCACCGAGCAACTCTTCTCTTATTCTTCACCGATTCTTGACGTTTCGATTGAACGTTTTCGCGTCAACGCCGTTCATCCTGCCATCGGACGAAAACATTTTGAACGAGCGACGACTTTTTCCATACGAGTAGGGCATTTAGGCAAAACTGCGATCGAAGAAGATCCGTTTTTTATGCCACCGGAAGTCAATCAACTATTTTTAGCGATATTAAAATTGCATGCATCCATCGTCATTGCCGGAAAGACTGGCACCGGAAAGACGGAATTACAGAAATATTTGCTCCAGCAGATGGAGCCAAACGCTCGGATTGTCGTGATTGACAATGTCCTTGAACTCGAGAGTGTGTCATCGAATCCGCTTTTGGATATTTCACTTTGGCAAATGAGCGATCAGGTCAATGCCGCAAGTTTTAGCGAGCTCATCCGAAACGCTTTGAGATCGAACCCGGATTGGCTGATTGTAGCCGAATCGCGCGGAAAAGAAATGCTCGATATCCTCAATTCAGCCATGACTGGCCATCCGGTAATCACAACAATCCATAGCCAAGATGTCTATTCGGTTCCCTCACGGATGACACGCATGGCGTTAATGAATGACGAACATCTTCGTTATGATGAGGTTTTTCACGATGTCTTGGTTCATTTTCCATTTATCGTTTTTTTGGAAAAAGGGAAAGAAAAGAATCACAAAATCGTCCGCAGGATTCAGGCTATCGCGGAATTGACAAATGATCAAAAAGAAAATATTCACATTGTCTTTGAAAACATCAACGGCGAGGTGTTTTATCACCCATTGCTCAGAGGAACCGTTGACCTTTTACGTCTGGCAGGGTGCGATT
>Ga0209540_10001183_pt1 | contig 20683 bp, 18 predicted proteins | sample BarGraIncu01121A_FD_184501 | JGI IMG/M metagenome (GOLD analysis project Ga0209540, IMG submission 184501) | Arctic peat soil microbial communities from Barrow, Alaska - Barrow Graham LP Incubations 011-21A (SPAdes) (version 2) | ecosystem: Environmental > Terrestrial > Soil > Wetlands > Peat... | reverse complement strand
GACTATCTAGAACTACAGCGTGAGCTTTATACTGCAATTAACGCTTAAATACTTAGCCGCAAAGCAGTAGTAGTTGGGTTAGGTTAGTAACGTTTGCCACAAAGTGGACAAACGAAGTAACAGTAACAATGTTTTCTACCATAGGCAAAACCCCTTTCCGTCTTGAAAAACTTTCCTTAGCCCATATGTTGCGGGCGGCTGTTAGAAACAAGGCTACTACTGCACAGATAAATATTCAAGGAGCTGATTTTATATATACAATTAAAGTATAATATAAATCATATAATATCACCATTACTGCAACCTAAAACAGTAACTTCGTTTTTAATCTTTTATTATTACTGCAATTTCATCATCAGCTTAATTGAAAAGACTGAGTGTGGTCTAATTGGGTTTGCCAAACGTAAAGTTTCGTGGTCGCGGAACGTGACCAATTTATGTCGCTGCTAAATATCAAATACAATATCTGTATTACTATAGTCACTACTATTGGTAACTTGAAACGAAAAGGCTGCAGGACTCTTAGAGTCAAGCGCTCCATAGTATAGCTTTATATCTTTAATTGTATTGGCTAGGATATCACTATCGGTGCTGTAGGTTGTACGATTGTAATCATTTATTGTATCAACCTTCTTTTTATTCTGTACTAGATTTGCATTAAAACTATAGAAAGAATATTTACTAGAATCAGCATTATCAAAGTGAATGAATAGCCTGATCTCATCCTTCGCATATTCTATTTTTTGTAGGTTAATAGTAAGGTTACCCACAACCTTTGATAGATTTAGGGTCTTTGTTGTTATAGTTGGTGCAATAGCCTGATCTGCATCTACAGATTTAACCGATATGGCATTCACAGTTGGAACAGTAAGTGACGCACCGAAGGCATTATCACCAGAAAATTTATCACCAACATCACCCGACACTTCAACATAATCGCCCTCTTTGAATTTTTCTGTAGTATAAACAATTATATTTCCAGATGAGTTCTTTATATCACTATAAACTTGTAGGACATAAGAATTGTCCGAGCCTTCAGTCTTAAAAACTTTACCAATAAACTTAATTATGCCACCTTTATAACCACCGGGGCTTGCAATCAGCTGTTCGATAGTAACTGCCTTTTTGTAACTAGCTGAATAATTTGAATTGTTATTTATAGATAATATCAAAAGAATAGCAACGGCAACTACAACTGCAATAGTAGCTATAATTAAAGTTTTTACTTTAAATGTCCTATTTATGATTTTTATAGACTTTGGCATGTAACCTCCTGTTAAGAACTATTCTATACTATTAATTGCAATTACAACAGACGATACTGTAAAAAATAACTCAGCAACTATCCACCTGTCTAATTACAGGAAAAGAAAAAGTTTGATCCATATTTTTATCATGTCATCAAACTGTGACCAGACACCATTTTTCTTCAACACACGTCAACAGTATTATAAGGTACTTTTCCTAGCCTTTTTTCTTCCACATATGCATTGTGTGATTTGTAATTTAATCTGTCATAGTTATCTTTTCGTTATAATTAGTCCAACGCCTATCTTTACTATAACGATTCATAGCTTGAGCAAATTTTGTATACCTTTTTTAGCTCTTTGGTTCCATTTCTTTGATCGATTTCAATAACGAGTTTGGTTTCTGTTCCATCGCATAGTTCTTCCTAGATCTTTTCTTTATTTCTTCAACATCGCTAATTCCAATATCCGAAACTATAGTTTCTCCGGACAAAGGCTCTTGAGTATCGACACCAGAAATTCGGCAATAAAATTTATAGGCTGAGAGGTTTGTGATCTCGCCTTTTTCTATATATGGCTCGAAGAATGGAAGGAGTAATTCTTCGTCTTTTGGGCTCCCGGTTCTGAATACTATTACAGTTCCGACATTTGCAAGAATAACATCGACAAGTTTCTGGTCATCTTGTTGTTGCGTGCTCTGTTCAGCCATGGTGAGATATACTTTATATTTTCTCGCTTCACTGAGCATTTGAGTGAATGATAATGTGGCGAAATTTTGAAATTCATCTACATAAATATAAAATGGTTTGCGATCTGACTGTTTCTTTTCAGAGCGCTTGAGCGCCGCAAGTTGTAATTTAGCGAGGATTGTCACGCCGAATAACATGGACGTATCCTCGCCAAGACGGCCTTTTGAGAAATTGCAAATTAGTATTTTATTATCAAGTATTTCATCGAAATTAATTGTAGATTTTTCTTGCTCAAGTATCGATCTGGCACTAGCTGAAAACAGGAAACGGCCGATTTTTGAGGTTATACCAGCTGCCATTTTGACTTTTTGCATACTGCCTGCTTTGCCTAACTCATTTTTCCAGAATGTCTTTAGATCTTCATCTTCAAGATTTTTTATAGCTTCTTTCGCGAATTTGCCATCATTCAATAATCGAAAGATTGTAAATAAAGTTGGCTTTTCTAGCGTAAGTGCAGTTTGAATAGTGTTTCGTAGAATATATTCGATTCGATGACCGCCGCTATCATCTTCGGAGAAAATCTTGCGCATAACGGATATTACAGACTCAGTAATTCTATCTTTTTCTCTTAATAAATCATTGCCTTTAAGGTTATCGGGTAATTCAAGTAAATTAACGCCAATTGGGTTATCAAGATCATCTGGATTAAGGTATATAACGTCGTCTATGCGTTCTTTCGGTATATAGCTAAGTATTTCCTCGGCTAGGTCGCCATGAGGGTCTATAACCGCGACGTTCTTGCCATTTTGGATATCTTGAATTATTTGATATTTCAGCATGGTTGTTTTGCCGCTACCTGTACCTCCGACTACAAACATGTGTCGTTCACGCTCTGATTTTGTTAAACCAATGAGAGTATCTTTATTGTGATGTTTATTCAATCCAACTACGACGTCAAGTTCAGGGTTGGATAATAAACTATTCGGTGCAGGTAAAGTTCTGCTATGTGAGCGAATTATACCTTCAGTTCTGATAGTCCCGTTTGGAAAATGAAATATTGTTGCAAGTTCACTAGTATTTAATATTGATTTATTAAATGTAAATATTGATGGTGAGCGATTATTAAACAAATAGTTTATGTATTTTCTTTGGAATTTATCAAATGGGTTACGGACTAATCTGAGGCGTTGGAATCCGGCAGTATTAAGGGTTTCGAGTGATGAAATAAATTCGATAGTGAGTTTATTTGAACGATTTGGTGATTTAACGCCGAATCTAATATCTGTTTGAAGTAATGGCTGCCCAAGTTTAGATGCTATCTCGCTGTAAATTTGTTCTTCAAATTTCGTTAACTTCTTTTCTTTTTCCTTGGCAAATATTAACGATATAGTAAGAATGAATGCGATTGTGATTCCGATTTGCCAACTATTTATCATTGAGCCTATCAATAATGCTGGAATGCATATAAAGCTAGAAAATAGTAAGAATAAAAATATCCTACCTTCAATCATTACCTCGCCCTTCTTGATTAATTTATTATAAATTCGATGGGCTTTTTTTGATAAGTACGGTTGCGTAGTAATTTGAAGTGTAATTTCTTCATCGTCATCGAGGCGGGTCATCGAACCAGCAATAAAAACAGCGGGATCGATTTTTTCATTATCACTATATGATTTTAATGGATATGCAAAGTGTCTGGATTGCTTGATGCGAAAGATTTTCATGTCACTTTTTGATGTTGAGGGCATATCCGAGTTGTTAAATTTCAAACCTGGTATATACGAGGCTAGATGTTTTTGTATGCTAGATATTAGATAGCTTGGCGCAATTATTTTATAAACTATACCAGATTTTTTGCTGTTAAAGATTTCAAGCGATAAGCTACCGCGCCTTGGCATTAGTTGTTGTAAAACTGCAAAAAAGTTTTGAGTATTTAGCGGGTCTATGTCATTTTGCTTGGGAGGTATTATTTGTAATTCAGACAGTTCTTCATGACGAAAATTTGCGAGTATATTAAGCAATATATTGACAACAGGATGAATTACGAGTCTCCATACGATGTAAATAATTATCGTAAGCAATATGCTATTGATAACGATTTTAATAGGACTATCACCAAAGATGAAGATAAGAAATGATGTCGTTGACTGTGTTGTCATATATGGCATTACCTATCAAAAATAATTAATATTATTTTAATGTATATAATAACCGAGTTATCCACAACTTGCAAAAGATTATTTGATTGTAATTAGCAAATAGGCATGTTTTAGGGATAATGGGCTTATATAAAGTATAAGTAGGAGAAAATATCAAATGGTTCAAGTAAAAACAGTAGTATTGGCGCGGGTTTCAAGTAAAGCTCAAGAAGACGAGGGATATTCACTTGATGCACAGCTAAAGTTAATTCGGTCTTATTGTAGTGACGCGAAATTAAATGTCGTATCTGAGTTTCGAATTTCTGAGACTGCAAGCAAGAATGATAAGCGAATTGAATTTAAAAAAATGGTAGCGTACATCAATAAACATGATGTATTTAATGTTGTAGTTGAAAAGACAGACCGGTTAACTCGTAATTTTAAAGATGCCATCATAATGGACGATTGGCTTGATGCTAATGAGATGCGAAGGCTGCATATGGTTAAGGAGAGTTTGATAATTCATAAATACGCTAGGTCTGATGAAAAGATGATGTGGAATATTTATTTAGCAATATCTAAAAAGCATACGGATAATTTGAGAGAAGAAGCAATGAAGGGTTGGTCGGAGAAATTATCACAAGGTTGGATGCCATCAGGCCCAATTCATGGGTATAAGACGGCTGTCGAAGATGGTAAGAAAGTTCATGTTATTGATCACGATCGGGCTTTTTTAGTGGAACGTGCTTTTAACTTGTATCTAGAGCCTGGACAAACCGTTAAGTCGGTATGTAGAGAGGTTACTTCTATAGGTTTATGTAGTCGTAAGGGTGGTGCCCTTACGAAAAATGCTATACATAGGATGTTGCGAAATAAATTTTATATAGGAATTATCCATTTTAGTAACAAGGACTATCCAGGCGCCCATGAACCGTTGCTAACAAATGAGTTATTTGAGGCAGTCCAAGATAAGCTAAGTGGAAGTAATAGATCTACTTATCGTAAGCATGACCAATTATATAAAGGTTTATTAAAATGTATTTCGTGCAATAAGACTATAACTTGGCAATTGCAGAAGGGTCGTTTTTACGGCAATTGTCAGCGCAATATTGATGATTGTAAAGGGCATGGCTCAATAAGACAAGATCGATTAGACGAGGAAGTTTTTTCTCAATTAGAAGTAATTGATAACAATGACAAAGGATCGACTATTCTAAATAAATTAAAGAAAAAATTGCAAATAAGTAAAGATCCTTACGTAGGCCAGCATAGAGTAAGGTTAATAAAATTAGTAAATCAAAGAATTCGTAGATCTGAACAAATGAAGGATAACCTATATGATGATAAGCTTACCGGATTTATTAGCGATCAAAAGTTTGAGCAAAAAATTAAAGAAATAAATGATGAAATGGCAAATTTACAGACACGCCTCTATAATCTTGAGAAAATAGAATCGCAAGTTAATTCAACTAGTGAAAGTTCGAACACTATTTGTAATTTATACGAAAACGAATCAAAACCAGGCAAGCGAATTATATTGAATGAGTTATTTGCCATGACAGTAGTTAAGGGTCGGGTGGTATTTAGTTTCCGATAAAACAGCAATATCTGTTATTATTATTCTGTGACTGATATTGAATTCTTAAATAAAATCCCTATAAATCTTTTAAGTATAAGAAAAAATCTTAGATATACCCAACGTGAAGCTGCTAAAATGGCAGATCTTAATCCTAATTATTACGCCAAAGTTGAGCGTGGTAATAGTGTGCCTTCACTAAAGACATTAATTAAAATAGCAAAAGTTCTTAATGTTTCCGTTACTGATATCGTAGGATATTAAGATTTAGCTTGTTCTTTTTTAAACTCTTCCATTTCTTTATGGAGTAATTCTTCATCGATGCGTCCGATTTCGCGGTACATCAATTTCATTTTGATTAGCATTTGCCGAGCATATGAAGGGTTGGCATCTTTTGGGTCACTTTTCTCAAGATCGCGAACCATTGCGTTGATATCTTCGTCTGTTGGTGTATATCCGGTCATGTTCATAGTATATCACTCCCATTTAATTTTTAGTTAGCTGACTTATTCTATTTAGATTGGTGCGATCAATAAGCAGACAGTTATTTCCATAAGCTAACCTTTGGGCCACCATGCTGTATACGCTATTTGTAACGACCATAGATCTGTCGCAATTATAAAGTTTTAGCCCAGTGACGACCTGGCGGACAGCATTAGCTTTGACCATATTTGAGTGACGCTTAACTTGAATGCCCCAGCGAAAGCCGTCTTTTTCGGCTATAATATCCACTCCTAAATCAAATTTTTCTGTAAGTGAAATATTGTGGAATTCAGCCTCCCGCAGGAGATTTGCAACGTAATATTCAAAGTCTACACCACTCATATTGTCGAAGTTTTGGAGTTTTGGACAGTGGTGCTTTGTAATAAATCCCCAACACAATCTTGATATTATAAGGCATCCAAGAATAGCTAAGGCTATATAAATAATATTCAAAATTAACGATAAATTCGTCCAAGCGATAACGCCAAGTAGAATGATTGTCACGAACGATAAATTGCTACGTTCAGATTGTGAATATCGTGACATATTATAAATCCTCCTCAATTATTAAGTCATCAAACGCGATATCAATCTGTTCTAAACCTTGAATTACAGAGTTCCATGATTGTCTAGCGAGGGTCACCAAAGAAAAACGCTCATCTGTGAAAGATGGGCGTTTTTCTTTTTTGACATGTTACAATATTCTTATGAGTATTATCTTTAAAAGAACAAAAATATTGGCGACATTAGGGCCAAAAACTAATTCTAGTGAAATGATTGAGAAATTAATGATTGCTGGTGCTAATGGACTTCGACTAAACTTTAGCCATGGGAATCACGAAGAGCGCGACCAACAAATTGAATGGATTCGCGAAGCGACTGCAAAAACTGGTAAACCTGTTGCGATTTTACAGGATTTACAAGGTCCAAAGATTCGTCTTGGCGTTTTACAACAAAACACCGACGTAGTAACTGGTGATGAATTAATCCTTGATTATGCGGCTGAACACGATGGGTTTATTATACCTATCCAATATAATTTAGCTGAAAAGGTAAAAATAGGCGAAAAAATTTATATATTTGACGGTAAGATTCGTACGATCGTTATTGAAATTGTGAGCGATACTGCAATTAAGGTCAAGGTTGAAAACCCAGGCACATTGATGAGCCGTAAGGGTATTAATTTACCAGATACGGATTTTGGCGGAGACATCTTAACACCTAAGGATTTAGCCGATATCGAATTTGGTTCATCTCGAGATATCGATTATGTCGCGCTTAGCTTTGTCCAAAGTGCCGAAGATATTAATAGTCTGCGTCAAATATTGTTGTCATATGGTTCAAATGCTCAAATTATTGCAAAAGTAGAAACAAAAGCTGCAGTAGTAGAGGGAACATTAGAAGCGATTGTAATGGCTAGTGATGGCGTTATGGTAGCAAGAGGTGATTTAGCTGTTGAGGCAGGTGCTGAGATTGTGCCGATTGTCCAACGCCGCATTATTGAATTATGCCGAAAATATGGAAAATTAAGTATTGTTGCTACTCAAATGATGGCAAGTATGGTTGATTCACCCGAGCCCACAAGAGCAGAAGTAAGTGATGTTTCGAACGCTGTTGTTCAGGGTGCTGATGCAGTGATGCTCTCAGACGAAACAACCAATGGTAACTATCCAATTGAAACTGTCGCAGCCATGAAAAAGGTGATTATATACACACAAGATCATGAACCTGTTCAATCTGTAAAACAAATTGTACCGCAAATAGAAAAAAGGCGTGACTCAATTAGTCATGCAGCCGTTCAAATAGCTGAAAGCCTTCATGTTTCTGCAATCATAGTTGAGACAAAATCTGGCGCAACTGCAGCAAATATTGCAAAACACCGTCCAAACCTGCCAATAATCAGCGTAACTAGTGAACTACGCACCGCCCAGCAGTTGTCACTTAGCTATGCGAACCGAAGTTATGTCCGACCAGATGGTGATGATGTAGGATATGAAATTGCTAAGGAACTTAAAAAACAAGGTTATTTTAGCGAAGAGCCTACAACTGTCGTGGTTGTTAGCGGCAAACACCCTGGCGTAATTGGCACAACTGATACAATAAAAGTCCAAACAGTTTAATATTTACAACATTTTCGGTTAGCTCACTAGACGTTCGAGCGTAATTAATGTAAACTAAAAATAATAAACATAAACGATATATATTTGATGGTAAACAACAAAAAAATCATTATTGGCAACTGGAAAATGAACCTGAATATGCAGGAGTCTAGTCTATACCTTCATCAATTGTCAAAAATGGTTAAAACTCATCGTGATGTCGAAGTTGTGATTGCACCAACGACATTAACTTTACAGTCACTAAGCCTGCAAGTTAATTTGCGGCAGTTCAAACTTGCGTCACAAAATTTTTATTGGCGTGACCAGGGTTCTTATACTGGTGAAGTTTCGGCAACTCAATTACGTGGAATTGTGCAGTATGGCCTAGTTGGGCATTCAGAACGTCGCCATATTTTCGGTGAAACTGACAAGGATATCCTTAGTAAAGTTGCGGCTGCGATTCGTAACCATATTCGACCGATATTGTGTATTGGCGAAACTGCCTGGGAGCGATCTAATGGTGAAACCTATGACATTATTCACGATCAATTAATCGGTGGTTTAGCAAATATTACGAGTGACGAACTGAGCCAGGTTGTGATTGCTTACGAACCAGTCTGGGCGGTTGGAACTGGACAAAATGCAGTCCCTACGTACGTCAGCGCTGCTGTTAGCGCCATTCGTAGCCAGATCGAACAATTATATGGTAAGGTCGCATCACAGTCTATTCAAGTCTTGTATGGCGGTAGCGTAACAGCTGACAGTGCAGCAGATTATTTGAATCTACCTGGCGTCGACGGACTATTGATTGGTGGGGCGAGCTTGAATGCTTATTCATTTAATGAAATAATAAAGAAAGCACATAAAGATGGCTCAATAATGGCCGAAAAAGATTAGGGGTGGGGTACGTGAAAGATCTTGATTTTGATGAACTTGATAGAGCTGTAAATTCATTATTAGCGAATGGACCTAATACAAATAGCGACGATGTAGCTAAAAATACAACAACTATTGGGAGTGAATTACCAAAAACTCCAATCAATAGTCATTTTACAAATAGTATTAGTCCGATTAATAATTTTAAATCTAATCCCGTGACACCTCCGGCAGTCGACAACCCGACTCTTAATGAAGCCACTAGTCCTATTGAAGCCACGTCTACTCAGGTTGAGGTAAAAGTAATAAAGCCAATTCCGACAATCCCAATATTTGCCGAGCCTACTAGGCCACTTGCTAGTCGACGAAGTTCAGGGCGATTTATGGATGTAGTCCATCCTTCATCGGATATGAGAACGACATTAATCATGCCTGACCGCGTGTCTCGCCAGGGAACGACTATTAATTTGTCATCCGTAGAGCATACGGCTGTTACTGAACCTGTCGTCGTAGAAACGGTTATTCCTCAGCCAGAACCGATTGAACGACCAGTGGTCACAGCACCTGTTGCGAACGCATGGCCAGACCCAATTGATTTTGGCGATAAGGTAGAAATCAAATTACCAGTTCCAGCTGTTGATGATAATGAGGATAGTGAAGATGATGACATTGACCGGATTAGCGACGATATTGATAATACGCTAAATCGTGCACCAGAAGTTCAAGAATCTCCATTCCTATCAGGTGCAAAAGTTTCGAAACGACCGCTTGGTGCATTTTCGGGTGATAACTCTCTGGATTATATCGAAATTAGCCCTGTTGCCGAGGCTCCTGCCACCGAGAAGGCATCTGAGTCTGATGAAGACGCCAATATGAATAATACTGATCAAATTGATGTTGATGTGCCTTTACCGGCTGAACTAATGAGTGATTTGTTGACAATCGAAGCGGCTAATGAGGTTGAGACAAGTGATTCGTCCGTCGTTTCACCATCTCCTGAGACCGTCCCATACACAGCCCCAGCTTCTCCAGTAGTTCAAGCACCCGAAGCTGTAATCGAAAATGATCCACCAAAAGTTATCCCAAATACAGATGGACCAACGTCTATCTCTCAACAATACAAAGAAAAACCAAGTACTAGTGACCAAAATTCTACTGCGATTTATGATACGGCTGCTTATCATAAAGCTATCGTTGGTAAACCAACTAAAAAGTCACATTTATTCTTAATACTTTGGATTTTATTACTGCTTGCAATCGGCGCTGGCGCTGGCGCGGCTATTTATTTCTTCGTATTACCCCTTTTATAATCATTTTAGTCTATAATAGATAGTAATGGATTTATTTGAAGGCTTAAACCCTGCCCAAAGCGAGGCAGTGAAAACAACGTCTGGACCACTTTTGATTTTGGCAGGTGCTGGTAGTGGAAAAACAAAAACTTTAACTCATAGAATTGCTTATTTAATTGCAAACGAAGGAATCTATCCGAACGAGATATTAGCTGTAACTTTTACTAATAAGGCTGCTCGTGAAATGCGAGAAAGATTGGGTGTTTTATTAGGACAAAATAGTTCAAATCGTGGATTTATGCCTTGGATGGGGACATTTCATGGGATCTGTGTTCGCATGCTTCGGATTGAAGGTGAGGCGATAGGAATTCCCAAGAATTTTGTGATTTATGATGAAGATGATAGGCAGGGTTTGGTTAAACAAGCTATGAAGCAGTTGTCAATTAGCGAAACCGAAATCAAAGCTAAGGCTGTCAGTAGTATAATTTCGAGTTCAAAAAACGAAATGATTAGTCCGGAAGACTATGAAGCAATTGCTAATCTGCCTTATCAAAAAAATATTTCAAGAATATATAAGAGGTATGAAAAACTACGAAAAGTTGCAAAAGCACTAGATTTTGATGATTTATTGCTTGAAACTGTACATTTATTACGAGAAAAAGCTGAAATCCGTACAAAATGGCAAAAAAATTTCAAACACATTCTGATTGATGAGTATCAAGATACAAATGCAGCTCAGTACAATATAATTAAATTATTAGTTAACGACCAGTATAATATTTGTGTCGTTGGTGATGATTGGCAATCAATTTATAGTTGGCGTGGTGCAGATTTCACAAATATTTTGAATTTTGAGCGTGATTTCAAGGATACAAAAGTGATTAAGTTGGAGCAAAATTACCGCAGTACAGGTAATATTCTAGACGCTGCGAATAATGTGATTACCAAGAATATTCAACGTACTGATAAGAAATTATGGACAGCCGCTGGACCTGGTGCACCAGTACAAGTTCATTCGTTGTATGATGAGACCGAAGAGGCGCATATGGTAGCCGAGCGGATAGCCTCGCATGTTCAATTGGGTGCTAGAGAATTTGGTGATTTTGCGGTTTTATATCGCACTAATGCCCAAAGTTATAATTTGGAACGTGCTTTTATGCGCCTACATGTACCTTATAAGATTATTGGTGGTGTTAGGTTTTATGATCGTAAAGAAATTAAAGATATGATTGCATATTTGCGACTAATTTATCAGCCACAAGATCGCATGAGCTTTAGCCGTATTGTAAATGTTCCAACCAGAGGAATAGGTGCAATGAGTCTAGAGAAATTCTTGATTTGGCAATCTGGTAGCGATATGGACATTTTAACAGCCCTTAGTAATGTTGATCAGACAAGTACGATTACAGCACGAGCAAAATGCGCATTTCAAACTTTGGGTGAAAAACTGCGAAAAGTTCAATTAATGGTTGATACATCTACGCCGGCTGAATTAATCGAAGAATTAATAACTTTGACCGACTATAAAGACTATATTAATGATGGCACACCTCAGGCTGAAGATCGGTTAGAAAATATTGGTTCATTATTGTCTGATGCGCAAAATTTCATATCGTTAGCTGAATTTTTGGAAGAAGTTGCCTTAATGTCGAGTGCGGACAATAGTAGTGATGGTCAAAATGTCACATTTATGACACTACATGCCGCCAAGGGACTAGAATTTCCATCAGTATTTATTATTGGCGTAGAAGAAGGAATCTTGCCCCATGCCAGGGTTTACGAAGCAGGCTCGGCGGAACTCGAAGAAGAACGTCGTTTAATGTACGTCGGTATGACTCGGGCGCGCGAAGAATTGCATTTGTCATATGCCCAAAGTCGTATGCAATTCGGACAACGAAGTTATAACCCAATATCACGTTTTATTATCGATATGGGTGATCAGATTGCAATTACTTCTCTAGATAAACCGCAAACTACTCATGAACAAGAATTCTTTAGTGATGAACCATTCGCCGTCGGTGAGAATGTACGTTCAGCTGCATTTGGAACAGGTGAAATAACAGAGGTAGATGGCTTGGCTCTGACTATTAAATTCGATAATGGTTCAACTAAAAAACTAAATGCTGAATACGCAAGATTAGAGAAAATTTAGCTTCCAAATTGGCGCTTACGGCTATTATTTGCTATAATTATATTCATCTTGGGCGTAAAAATACCAATATATAATTTGATTCGTAGATTCACCAACCCTGTTGGTGCTGTTTTGGTTATAGCCTTATTTTTAGTTACGACTACAGTTATTACTATGACTGGCATAACGCATGCTGGAAATGACAAGCAAACTCAATCTGGAAAACTTGTAACGATTCATGATCGTGGCACGGAAAAAGTTGTTCTTAGCCAGTCGGAAACGATTGGTGATGCGTTAAAAGAAGCTGGTATTACAATTGATAGTAAAGACGCAGTAGAGCCTGCATTGACCGAAAAAATGGTAGCATCTGATTACCAAGTTAATATCTACAGAGCAAGGCCAGTTGTTATTGTTGATGGTAATACTCGAACTAGGGTTGTTACCCCTTATCAGACGGCTGCACAAATTGCAGAAAATGCTGGTATAAAATTATATAGTGAAGATGTAACGAAGATTGAGAGAACAGATAATATTATTGCCGAAGGTGCTGGGTTGAAATTAACGATTGATCGTGCGGTTCCATTTACGTTCACTCTTTATGGCAAGACTGCAACGGTTCGTACTCAAGCGACGACAGTTGGCGATATGCTTAAGGAAAAGAAAATCACAATTAAAAGTGACGACAGGTCATCTTTGCCAAGTAACACGCCAATAACTGAGGGTTTGTCATTGAGATTGTGGCGTGAAGGCAAGCAAACGATTACTGCCGAAGAAGAGATTGCTTTTGAAACTGAAGTGGTGAAGGACGCCGATAGAGAAGTTGGCTACAAAGAAGTGAAAACTGCTGGTGAAAAAGGTTTGCGTAGTATTACTTATGAAGTTACGATTCAAGATGGAAATGAAGTCAATCGTACTGAAATTGCGAGCTTAACTACGAAAGAACCAAAGAAACAGTTTGAAACAGTTGGTATAAAAGTTAATTTACCTGCTGGATCTCATGCTGATTGGATGGCAGCAGCTGGTATTTCGGCTGGCGACTACGGATATGTTGAATATATTGTCAACAAAGAAGGTGGTTGGTGCCCTGTACGTTGGCAAGGTGATTCTGGCTGTACTAATCACGGCTATGCCCCTGGCGGCAGCGGTTATGGGTTAGTACAGGCGACGCCTGGTGATAAAATGGCTTCTGCTGGTTCAGATTGGTTAACGAACCCAATTACTCAGCTAAAATGGGCAACGGGCTATGCCGTAGGTCGTTATGGAAGTTGGGGCGCTGCATACCAACATTGGCTAGTGAGCCATAACTGGTAATATGGCAGCACCAAAGAAATCCCTAGGACAGCATTGGCTTCGTGACCGCGAAGTTTTGTCGCATATTGCCGATTGTGCTGAACTGTCAAAGGGTGATGCTGTGCTTGAGATCGGGCCAGGACTTGGTACTTTGACTAGTGAATTACTGCGTCGTAGTAATAAAGTCGTAGCAGTCGAATATGATAGTGAATTAGCCCGTAAATTACCGGCTCAGTTTCCAGGCACAAACTTAGAAGTTATTCAGAGTGACATTTTAAAATTCAATCTATCAACTTTGCCCGATGATTATAAAGTCGTTGCGAATGTACCATATTACATTACGAGCAAAATCGTTCAACTGCTGATGACAGCGACTAATAAACCTTCAGTAGTTGTTTTGTTGGTTCAAAAGGAAGTTGCGGAGCGTTTAGCGGCCAAGCAAGGTAATATGAGCATCTTAGCCATAAGTGCCCAGTTATTCGCTGAGGTATCCTTAGGCGAAGTTGTGCCGGCAGCATTATTTACGCCACCACCAAAAGTTGACAGCCAAGTTGTTATTATGAAGACACGCAAAACACCATTTTTGACTGATGTTGATGAAGCTGATTTTTTCCGTGTAGTCAAGGCAGGCTTTTCATCTAAGCGTAAAAAACTTCGCAGTAGTTTAGCTGGTGGGCTGAAATTGCCCAAAGATGAGATTGAAATTATTTTGGCCAAGTCTGAGATTAGCCCAGATGTTCGCGCCGAGGCACTCGATTTGAACGCCTGGGTCCGATTGACTCGTATTGTCGCTTGATAACGCTCGTGCTAGAATAATGCCTAAGAGGGCATAAATTAAACATATGAAAATAAATAAAAGATTAAATTATGGGTTCACTTTAATTGAATTATTAGTAGTAATCGTAATTATTGGAATTCTCACGGTAATTATTGGTTTTTCATATGCTGGAGTCACTGATAGGGCGGCAGTTACTACTTTGCAATCTGACCTAAACAATGCCTCTGATCAATTAAGGGTTGACCAAACTAATAGTGCGACAGGCGATTTCCCAACTACTGTAGCTGGATTAAAATTAAGTTCGGGAAACACATATCCAATTTATCAATATAACAATTCAAGTACGCCAAAAACATTCTGTCTAACATCGACAAATACAAGTCGCAACCAAAGTTATAATATTAACCAAGAAGGAATTATATCTTCTAGTGTTTGCCCAGCCGCATCTTTTGATGCCAGTATAGCGACTTCTTATCCTGAGAATGGTAATGTGATCTATGACTTAAGCGGTAATGGCGATAATGGAACATTAACAAGCGGCGTCGGATACTCAAAAATAAATGGTGGAGCTCTTAGTTTTGATGGAATTGCTCAGGATAAAGTTACGATTAGTGGTCTTGCTGGCAATATTACAAACCAATTTACGGCCGAAGTTTGGGTAAATAGCCGCGATGTTAGCATTAATCAAACAGTAATGTCTCAAAATGGGCCATTCTTTATTAGGATATCAGGTTCAAGATTTAGGGTTGGCATTTACACTGGGACTTGGGTACTAACTACTGGATCAAAGCCGTTAACAAGCAACACTTGGCATCATTTGGTTCTGACTTATGATGGCGCTGCTGTAAAAAGTTATGTTGATGGTCAGCTTGATTTAAACGTTGCTAAAACTGGTAATATGGCTAGCTTTACGACAATGTATATTGGTTATCCTGCAGGCGCTGGAGAGCAGTATGTTATGAACGGTTACGTAGGTTTAGCGCGAATCTACAAATACTGTTTATCCGCAACGGACGTAACCAATAATTTCAATATATCCAGCGGCCAGTATGGACGCTAAGTAGGTGTTTATAGTCGGTATCTGTTACAATTATAGATAAAGTTATGGAAAAAGAATTATATATAACCACCGCAATTCCTTACGTAAATGGCAAGCCTCATATCGGCAATGCCCTTGATTATTTGTTGGCTGATATTTGGACACGTTACCAAAAACAAAATGGGCACCTAGTCCGTTTCCAGGTTGGGACTGACGAGCATGGTAATAAGATTGCTGCCAAAGCCGCCGAGGCTGGACTTGACCCTCAAACTTACACTAATCAAATGTATGTAAATTTTGAGACTTTGATGCAAAAAATGGGCGCAAGTTACACTGATTTTATTCGTACGACTGACCCGCATCACATCGGGGCTGTTCAGTATATTTGGCAGAATCTACAGCCATATATTTACAAAGGTAGTTATGAGGGTTTGTATTGCGAAGGTTGTGAATCATTCGTTACTGCCAAAGAAGCGACAAATAACGGTGGTATGTGCCCTGATCACAATCAACCATATCAGAAAATTAGCGAAGAAAACTATTATTTCAAGGCCAGTGCTTTTACTGATCGCGTCAAAGAAGCTATTAATAGTGGTGAAATGAAAATTGTGCCAGATTTTCGCAAGAAAGAATTCTTAGAACTTATCAAAGACGGCCTTCAAGATGTTAGCATCTCGCGTCCTAAAAAGAATCTTAGTTGGGGAGTGCCAGTGCCCGGTGACTCAGAACAAATTATGTATGTCTGGTTGGATGCTCTTGCGAATTACATAACGGTTTTAGGTTATCCTGATCAGCAAGGTTGGAGGGTTTACTGGCCTGCTGATGTCCAAGTTGTTGGCAAAGACATTTTACGTTTTCACGCCGGTTTGTGGCCAGCAATGTTGCTTGGTCTTGGACTTGAATTACCAAAGAAATTATTAGCCCACGGTTTTGTCAATGTAGGCGGTGCCAAAATGAGTAAAACTGTTGGTAATGTTATCGACCCGATTCAAGTAATTGACGAATATGGTGTTGATGCATTTAGATATTTCTTTTCACGACACATACCAACGCTTGACGATGGTGATTTTACTTGGGAAAAATTTGAAAATGCCTACAATACTGAACTTGTTAATGATCTCGGCAATGTAGTCCAGCGCGTCGCCAGCATGGTTATCCGTTATCAAGCGGGTGTAATTGGACATATTCCACAGGGCGAGCATGACATGGGGACTTACCATGAAGCTATGGACAATCTTGAGTTTGACAAGGCAGTCGACGAGGTTTGGTTAATGGTTCGCAGTCTAAACCAATATATTGAGCATATCAAGCCATGGGAAATCGCTAAACAAATCGGCAAAGACCAAGATGCCGAATCGCACTTAAGTGAAGTTTTAGCTTATGCAGTTGGCGCATTGTTGCAGATTGGTGATTTGCTAGTGCCATTCTTGCCAGACACCTCTGCCAAGATTCACCGTACATTTGACACTGGTGTAGTTGTCCCAATTGATGGTGTTTTCTTTCCACGAGTTTATATCCACACTACTGACCCTCACGTTAAAAAGGCTTAGCACGTGTTAATTGATACCCATTGTCATATCCATGACGTCGAATATCCGCTTGATATTGAGCAGACTATTAAAAGAGCCTATGAAAACGGGGTCGAGAAAATGATTTGTATTGGTACTAGCCAAGATGATTCGCGTCGTGCTATTTCATTTGCCAATAGTCATGATAATATTTTTTGTTCAGTTGGTGTTCATCCTCATGAGGCTAAAAATGGTTATAGCGAAATTGACAGTCTAATAGATATAACTAATTCTTCACTTGTTGCGGTTGGTGAAATTGGACTTGATTATCATTATGATTTTAGTCCTCGTAATATTCAGATCGAGGCTCTTCAGGCTCAAATTGAACTAGCATTAAAGTACGATTTGCCGATAATCTTTCATGTTCGTGAAGCTTATGATGATTTTTGGCCTATTTTTGATAATTTTCATGGAATTCGCGGTGTGGTCCATAGTTTTACCGATTTTCCGGAAAATATTTCAAAAAGCTTAGAACGTAATCTGAGTATTGGAATAAGCGGTTTTAGCACGTTTATTAAAGACGAAGTTCAAAAAGAAATGTTTGCAATGATTCCGCTTGATAAAATACTACTCGAAACAGATGCGCCCTACTTGACACCAGTGCCCTTACGTGGTAAAGTAAACGAGCCAGCGTATGTTAGAAACGTTGCCGAACATCAATCGGCAATTCGTAACATCTCGCTAAATGAAATCACAGATGCTACAACAAAAAATGCATTTGTTTTATTTAATCTCAAAAATAAACATAATCAAAAAGATTAACCTTAATTAAAGGCTCGATGATATGTCAGAACAAAATCAAGGGATATACCAAATACCACACGCCAATAATGGGGTTTTTGATGATGTTGAAAATAAGAATACGCTAAATGCTGTCTATGAGGTATATAATGAAAATATAACACCTTCCGAAGAGCTAAAAAAGACAGAATTACTTAATCCAAATTTCAATCATGACGTTATAGATATTGCATTACATCAGACAAATAGTAAAAATATTATATCTTTTGAAAAGTTCAAAGAAGAAAAGCAACTAAACTCTGAAATTGATGATATTTATTCGCAAAATATTATCGAAAAGCGTATTTTTGATCCGTCTGAGGAATTGTTGAATTTAAGTGAAAGCGATAAGATCAACTACTATCCCATAAAAGACATAGGTCCTTTAATTCTTCGTGAAAGAGAAAGAATAAAGTCTGGAAATATAAAAATACCCGGTTACCTTGAAAAAGATGATAAAAAGCTCAAAAGTGCCGCTTAGATTGGTTGTAAAATAATGAAAAGTGTATTTTCAAAAGCAATGAAACTATTAATTGGAAATGGTACATCGACTACTGCTATAAAAAAGCCAAAAAAACGACCGTTCAAAGAGTTGACTGATCGTGAATTGATTCAACTAGAAAGTGAAATAGGCGCCAAACTTTTTGGACCAGTTAAACCTGGTTGTCGTCGTGAGTTTTTTAACGAAGATCCAAAAAATTGGATTTGGTATGAGGAATGGGTAGGTCCAGATAAAAAAACACATTCAATAACTACACGCTATGAAGTGCACGATAACGGTATATTGAAGGTCCAAGAGGGTAAGCCTTATGTCTATATTAAAGGTAAGGAACTTGAGAATCTTTCAATTGCTGTTCAAAAATATTATGAAAATATTATGCGTGATATTTATAAACGTGATCATAAGACCGGCGAACCTATTAACTAGCTGATATAATAGTTTGGTGAATACAGAACTAATTTATCTTGATCATGCTGCAGCGACTCCAATGGATCGTCGTGTGCTGGTTGCTATGCAACCTTATTTTAGTGATGAGTTTTATAACCCATCCAGTCCTTATGCTCCAGCTGTTGCGGTCAGACGAGCTTATGAAGAGGCAAAGCATTCAATCGCTAGTTCAATCGGTGGCAAACCAGGTGAAATTATTATTACAGCGGGGGCAACTGAGTCTATTAATTTGGCGTTTAGCGGCGTTGTTGGTCATATTGTTGTGCCAAATATTGAACACCATTCGGTTTTAGCTAGCGCTGATAAATTTGATAAAACGATTGTCGAAGCCGATAAGCGTGGTTATGTAACGGTTGATAAAATTAAGGCCGCAATCCGACCCGACACGGTACTAATTAGTGTTGCTTTAGCAAATAATGAGCTAGGTACAATTCAACCATTGCGTGATATTTCTCAGGTTGTAAAAAATGAACGTGAGACGCGGTTAATTAATGGTAATAAAACTCCAATTTATTTACATAGTGATGCTTCACAAGGCGTCGGTCAATTAGATGTTAACGTGGCTCGGCTGGGCGTCGACATGTTGACACTTAATGCCGGAAAAATATATGGCCCAAAACAAGTTGGCTTGTTGTGGGCTGCTAGTTATGTCCGACTTTCTCCACAAATCGTAGGCGGTGGTCAAGAGCAAGGGCTTCGTAGTGGCACTGAGAATGTGGCCGGAACTGTTGGTTTTGCCAGGGCTTTGGAACTAGCCAATGAACATCGTAAATATGAATCAGACAGGCTTGCTAAACTGCGAGACGAATTGCAACAAGCCCTAATCAGTGCTTTTCCAAGTTCAGTTGTGTCTGGTAATCAAAAACATCGCTTGTCCGGCCATTTACACATATCATTTCCTGGGATTGATGGCGAGCGTTTGATATTTATTTTAGAGAATAGAGGTGTTTTGGTGGCGACCGGTAGTGCATGTGCGGCTAATAAAGGTACAAGGTCCCATGTGTTGACGGCAATTGGTCTATCTGATGAAATTGCTAATGGAAGCATTCGAATTACACTTGGTCATCTGTCGACCACAGAGAATATTAAGCTAGCCAGTGAGATAATAATCGAAGAGGTTAGGCGAGAATACGAGAGGATTTGTAAGTGATTAAACATTTTGTAATTTTCGGAATTATATTTATCGTCGCAACTATTTTGGGTATTAACTTTTATTTGCAAATTGATAATTTGGCTGGCTGTGGCGAAAAACCAGGCACTGGCACTAATTGCCAAAAAGTTGATGCGATTATTGCTATCAGTGGTGGCGATACTACTGCCAGAACTAATGAAGCAATTGTTTTTTATAAAAATGGTTGGGCGGATATTTTGATATTCTCTGGTGCTGCCCAAGATAAATCTGGTCCAAGTAATGCAGCGGTTATGAAGAAAAATGCAATTTCAGCCGGTGTTCCAGAATCAGCCATCAAAATTGATGAATATTCAGAAACGACTAAACAAAATGCTGAAAATTCTAGGGCAATTTTTACTAAAAATAACATAAATAGTGTAATTTTAGTAACATCTGGTTATCATCAGCGCAGAGCCGGCCTAGAATTTAATAGACGAGCTAGTAATGTAAAGATTCTTAATCATCCTGTAAAGAGTGATAAAGATTGGTCATTACTGTGGTGGATGTCGCCGACTGGCTGGTTCTTGGCGGTTAGCGAAATGATAAAAATTGTTATTTTTTACATGTCGGGTGCGATGTG
>Ga0209540_10001182_pt1 | contig 20688 bp, 14 predicted proteins | sample BarGraIncu01121A_FD_184501 | JGI IMG/M metagenome (GOLD analysis project Ga0209540, IMG submission 184501) | Arctic peat soil microbial communities from Barrow, Alaska - Barrow Graham LP Incubations 011-21A (SPAdes) (version 2) | ecosystem: Environmental > Terrestrial > Soil > Wetlands > Peat... | reverse complement strand
ACATCTGGCTGTATGCTTTAGCATTACTTGCATTAGATTCGCCCTGATACCAAAGAACTCCCTTGAAAGTGTAAGGACAGATAGGATTAATCATTCCGTTCCACATTACAGATGGGCGCATCATCATCCTAAATTGTTCCATTTGTGCTTCCGACATTTTGGGGAATTGCTGTCCCGTACCCTGAGGACTCTGTGCATTCGTTGGAGTGGAAACTGGGGGTCTGTTGAAGTTTACTACTGGTGTGTTATAAAGAGGATTACCTTCAATAACACTTGATTTTGTCCATGCTTCAATTCTTGTACCTCCAAATGACGATTCAATTATACCAACCGGGAATTTGGTTTCAATGTGAATTTTACGAGCAAATATATAACCGATAGATGAAAACAACTTTATATTTTCCGGTGTACAAACGACCCATTCACCAGGGCAATTATCAACTTCTTCCATCGACGGGTTGCGCTTTACATGAAATAAATGAATATTCTTGTAATTTGCTTCAGAAAGATATTTTTCTTTATTGTCTATCCCCAAACACCAACCTTCGGTTTTATCTATATCAACAGTATATTCCATATTTGATTGTCCGGAACAGAGCCATACCTCTCCGATAAGTACATTTTTTATCGTAATTTTATTTGTACCCTGAATTATTACTGTCTGATTATCGGTCGCTGAAGGTGTAATTATTTTCAGCGTCCACTTGCCATTGTTTCCGGCAACAGTCTGATAGACTTCCTTACTCCAGGAAACATTAACTAATATTTTCTCATCCGGATTGGCATTGCCCCAAAGATTTACTTCGCTTAATTGCTGCAAAACCATATTGTCTGAGATGATTGACGGCAATTTAACTTCTGCCTTCAAGCCTGATACGACTAATATTGCGAATAATACCACAATTATTTTTCTCATAGTTATAACCATTTTAAAGATTAATCGATATTCTTATTTATTACTTCAACCACATGCTGTCATTTTCCGGACTGCATTGTTTTTATTAATACAACTTGGCGGCTTTCTTATATCTTTTTGTCACTTATTTACTGAGCATACTATAGTTTTTTGAAACAAGTGACCATCCTGGAAATTCACAGGCACATTCCTCTCCAAGAAATACTTTTCCGGCCCATTCCTTACCTTTTAGTTGCCACTCAAGCCATTGAATAGTTATCGGTGTAAAGGCCCCACCAAATTTTTCTTCATATGTACCACTATGCCCTGCATTATAATTTGCCATTGAAACGAATACCTTGTTTATATGTGAGTAATCATCGACCGCATTTTTATAAGCTAAGTCTGAAGGGCCTCCGATCAAATATAATACCGGAGAATGTAAGGTTTCCAGTATCTCTTTATCAACCACACTATCCGGTTGTCCTTCATTTGGTATAATTACCCCGCTGTTCAGACATATGGTAGTTGTTACTCTCGGGTCTCTTGATACAGCCAGAGCCTGCAGTCCACCACAGGATTGTCCCATAACAGCAATATTATTCAGGTCAATTATTGAGTAATAATCGCTTGTTGAATCCTTATAGCATTTTTCCATTCGATCTATTGCCTCGGTCATCTCATCAGGAAAAGTGAACCTCATTGCAATGGTATCGTTCATGAAGTCATTCACAGTATGTCGCAAAGGTCCGATGGCTATAACAATATAGCCGAATGATGCTATCTCATTCAGGAATTTTTCAAATGGCTCAGACGTATTTATACAACTTCCATTTCCAAATATTATTAATGGTAATGTAGTATTGGAAGCTGCAAATTTTAAATTTCCAGGACGATATATGGTATATTCCGGGAAATTTGCATCATGTATTGCAATAGTCTTGTATGTGCCGGCACCGCCGTTGTCAATGGTTTTAAAATCAAAAATACCCTGACCTTTGCATACAAATAAAAGGAAAATCACAAAAATACCCGAAAGAAAAAACCGTTTTAAAATAGTCACTTAATTGAACTATAATATATTTAATTATTCTAAGTTTTTCCCCTTTAGTTCAATCCAGTTCGGATCTTTTGCAAGTCCGCATGGATTGCCTTTGAACATTTTGGCAGCTTCCTTGTCGCTTTTAGTCCTCCAGTTTAGCCATGCAACGCCAGCTACTCCAAAACCGCCGCCATTTTTCTCACGAAATGTTCCGCCATGAGAATCGCCCGGAATCTTAAGGACGCCCAAAAATGTAGGATTTTTTTCGCTTGTTTCGAAATCGGTAGTGGCAGCCTGCCTGGCCATATCGGTATCGCCAACAAAATATGCAATAGGCACAGTCATGGCTTTAAGAGCGTCCGCAGCAGATATTTGGCCTGTTTTGGTACCATCAGTAGATCGTCCTACCGGTCTACCCCATAAGAATGAAAATCCGCTGTTCCAGTAGACGAGCCCGGTTATACGTTTGTCATCCCTAAGTCTGGTTTGATGACCGCCACTGCATGACTGCCCCATCAAAACGACATTCGACGTATCAAGTTTGCCAAAATATTTACTGACCTCGTATTTGTTTACTGCAAATGCCCAGTCCATGGCATCTTTCACCTCATCATCCTCATTAAAAAATATGGCAGACGCCAGCCCCTCAGGAACCGGAAGACCGACAGCAATAACAAAATAACCATATGATGCGATCTCCGTATAGAACGGGCGGAAGGAATCTCCGTCAAAATTGCAGCCAGGGCCTGACGTTACAATTATCGGAAGTTTATCTTTAGTCGGGAATACGGATAAATCGGCAGGGTGGTAGATAGTATGCAGGGGAAGTGATGGATCAACCTCCATTACAACTTTATATGGACCTGTCGGATTTTCCCAATTATCGGATGTAGGTTTCCGTGAATTTGGCATCTGAATGTAGTGTTTTCCGAGCGATTTCATTCTAGGCATCTGTCGCTGCTGTGGGGCTCGTTGTTGTTGCGGTTGTTGCTGTTGTTGCTGTTGCGGTTGTTGTGCTGCTACATTAAACGAAAACACTCCGGCAAGCAGAAACACTGCTGTCGCAACGTCCAATTTTGACATGTTTTTTTTCATAATAAAAAATTTATTATTTATTTAAGTTTAAGTGTATTGAAAATAGAAAATTCATGGTAAAGTAAGTTCTTTGACAAAGTAGTTTTCAAAAAAACACAGACAGATAATCTATTGAATATACTTCTTAGATGATGCATTATAATAATTTCGAGATCAGGATATTAACATATTTTTATTCATTTGAATACCTGAGTTAAACAAAAATCATCAACCTAAGCTGATTGCTCAACTGACTTATTTAGATTCACGTTTGAATTTGTAATATTCGTCAAACAGTTCCAGGTTACTGAGATTTGGAACCGGGCCTAGTGCCGGGTTGCTGTTAAAATACATATATATAGGATTCAGTTCTGTGAATGCAGACCAGACAGGCAGATTTTCTCCGTTCGGATCACCATTCTTTGCAAAATTGGTCCAGTAAGTGGCCATTGTTTCCGATAATTTGATATCTTCCGGGCCATACCTTTTTTTATCAATGGTTTGTAACACATATTTAATTTCGGCAGCGTGTGGTGCACCCCTTAGTTTAAATGGCATATTGGGCATTTCGGGTTGTTTCTGTTCGAAATAATACATAAATACTTTCGATTTTCCTGTGTGTGATTGTAAACGGGCCCAGGTCCATGATGCCCATCCAAAACCAGAATCGCGGGTCATATCTGCAGATGAATATGTAGCTTGTTCTTTTGTATTGCCCGGGTATAATGTAAGGAATTTATCTGCAAAATCACCATAGCGTTCCTTGAGACCTTTTATATATGCATCAGGTTCTATCTGCTGCCTTACAAACATTCCACCTTCATCGGAATTTGAACCAATTATAACATTTACATCATTATACTGTCCGGCTTCGTACAGCTTATATTGGTCACCAGTTAAAACATAATTATCGACATTCGGTCTGAACCCATAGTTTCCTCTGGTTTCAAAGAATTTCTGAACATCAATTTTTCTTAATTCAGCAAGAGAGTTTGCCCCCATATCTTTCATAAATTCAAGGCCAGATTTTTCAGTGCCTTTTAAAGTATTTCTCTCATCTACCGGTGAAAAGTTACCACCGCTTTCGCAAATTGCTCCGACAAACAGACCTTTGGCAAGAGGAGATGCACATAATACACTTACAGCTGCTCCACCGGCTGATTCTCCGAAGATTGTAACTTTAGCCGGATCGCCACCAAATGCTGCAATATTTTTCTGAACCCATTTTAATCCTGCAATCATATCAAGAATGCCATAATTTCCTGAAGTCTTATTTGGTGATTCGGCAGTTAATTCAGGATGGGCTAAAAAGCCAAGAGCGCCAAGACGATAAGTAACACTAATAAAGATTACTCCTTTTTGGGTCAATTTCTCTCCAAAATAAGTAGGTTCTAAAGGTGCACCCGCAACAAAACCACCTCCATGAATCCAGAACATCACCGGTAATTTCTCACTTGCAACCTTTGCAGGTGTCCAGACATTCAGATAAAGACAATCTTCAGACTGTCGTAATTTTTGTGCTTGCGGACTGGCAGGACCAAATTCATTAGCCTTTAATACACCTTCCCAGTGTTTAACAGGTTGTGGTTCCTTCCAGCGTAAATCACCAACTGGCGGAGCAGCAAACGGGATTCCTTTGAAACTCATAAATCCATTTTCCTGAACTCCTTCAACTTTTCCTGCATCAGTTACTATTAACGTTGTTAATGGTTGTTCTTTACAGGAAAAAAATAAAACGCCAAAAATAATAAGTAGAATAGTCTTACATGATTTCATTATTTCAGGTTTTAATTGGTTATTATATTACAATTGCTATTATGTTATGAATTTAATATTCCGGCAAAAAGTAAAAGCAATACTTTTGTGGTAAAATCAGTTTTTCTCCTCGCTACAAATATTATTTTTATCAATCATAAAGCTTAAACGGTCTGGAATATTATGATCTAATCTATTTTTACGAGAGTACCTCTCAACGGTGTCACAACTGGTCCCATAGGTCCAACTCGTCCAGTTGGTACAGCCCCAAATCGTCCGACAGCTGCTTTTGGTGCAATTGATACACTTACGGCACCATTTACCTCTGAAAACGTACAAACAATTGTCTCTGAACCAAGACTTTCCTCAATAAAACGAGCTGTTAATTCAAGAGTGTTTTTATCAGTCCAGGAATAACTGGCTCCTACTTTTATTATTTGTTGCAGTATTTTATAATTCGCATCTGCTGACTTCGAAGCAACCTGAGGAGGAGCTAATAAGGATGATGATAGCGAATTCGATATTTTCCAGCTTTCCAGATCAGCTTTAATGACAGAAATATTATCATCTCTCTTTATGGCAAAACTGCATTCTTTACCATTAAAAGCAAAATACACTGACTGGATATTGTTGCTGTTTTTTGGTAAAGCAAATTCCTTACCTGATATTTTAGACTCAATATCTGATTTTGTCAATCCTGCAGCAGTCGTTGGTTTCAGACTCAGTGATGACAGCCTTTTCTGCAGCTCATTATTAAGCCCGGGGTTCGCGGGAAGAGTTTTATCAGATTTTATCGCAGGAATAAGATAATTATGCACAAGATCCAATTCATTTTGTGTTGTGCTATTTGCATTGGCAGTAAGAACTACAATAGCATCCTTATCAGGAAAAAGCACTACAAATTGGCCACCCATTCCATCTAACCTGACACTATTATTTTTGCCCCGCCACATCTGATAGCAGTATCCCTGGTCCCAATCATTCAAGTTCTTAGGAGCCCTGTTTGCACCCCCATCATTACTTTCAATTTTATATGACGTGGCTTCTTTAACCCATTCCTTTGGAACCAACTGCTTACCATTCCAAACACCATTCTGTAATAATAACAGTCCGAATTTTGCCATATCCTCTGTACGAAGCCTCAACCCTATCATACCCAGGTTTATTCCCTGCGGGTTAAGATCCCAATCAATTCCCCGGATAGCCATAGGCTTGAAGATCCGAGGCTGCAGGTAATCAAAAACCGTCTGGCCGGTAAGCTGCTGCACAATGGCTGAAAGCATGAAAGAGGCTGTATTGTTGTATTTAAATACAGTACCTGGTTCTTTGGCTGGTTTAGTTGCAATGAATGACCTGATCCAGTCATCATCTCTTCCTCTCCGGGGTTCCTGATCCTGACCAACAGACATTGTTAATAGATTTTGCACTGTCATCTCCCTCATGTAATCACTGATTGAATCCGGCAGAGAATAAGGGAAAAAGGAAATAACCTTGTCAGTGATCTTTAATCGGTTCTCTGAAACAGCAAGACCTATAGCAGTTGCAGTAAATGTTTTGCTGGCAGAGAACATAATGTGCTTATATTCTGAACCATACGGATTCCACCAACCTTCAGCTATTACCTTACCATGCCGAATAAACATAAAACTATGCAATTCGACTCTACCTGTATCAACAGCGTTTAGAAAATCAACAATACCGATTGAAGATACTCCTTCCGATTCAGGAGTGCTTCTTGGCAATTTATCAGTATTTTGTCCTGAAAGGTTAACTACAAAAGCCGAATTAACCATCATTGCCAGGACGACTAAGAAATTTTTGATTACTATTTTCATACGCTTGAAATCTTAATTAGTTGATCCTTCTTAATACTCGTTTTCTTTACTTAGTCAACGTTGGATATTTACCAAGTGTATAACAAGTCTCTGTAAAAGCCAGTAAGAAATTTCATCCAGTGTTTTGTTTTTCTTTAATCTTATCCACTTCGCTATATTGTATGCCGCAGCGGCCAATAACATAATAATCTGGTCGCCAGTTATGCCACTGAGGTAATTTCTTTAACATGATTTTCAGTTTTTTTAATCTGATAAAAATCAAGCTCTCAAAGAACACATATTATTAACAATCAATGTGTTAATGATAATTAAGAATCAACTTACTACCAAGTGAACCTTCACGATATCTGGATGCTATGCCTGAAGTGCCACAGCTCTCACCAATAAAATGCACGTCAAAATTATCCTTTTACATGAAGTGGAAGTTTTACATACAGCCCGGGAAGTTTAAAGTATTTATCAACCTATGGATTGATGAAAATGAAAACATTCGGTTTTCTTCCGTTTTCAATAACATTGGTTAATAAATACTTCCATTCCCAACATGTTCCTGACTAGAATTTGGTTTTTTCCATTAGGTCAAGGAAGCCGTTCACAATTCCACTTTCAGCATAACCGGGTTTAATCCTCGATGACAATACTTCAAATGTCTGATAGCCGTAAGCGACATCACTGGGTATGTAACCGGTATTCGATCCTCCGTTGGCCACAGTTACCATCATTGTACGTGCAAAAGGTGATTCATTTTTCAGGCGTACAGCAATTTGATTGAAAACTTCAGCACCAATAGCGCAAAGAGCGATATCGTCAATCTGTAAATAGAAGAGTTTTGTCGATACGGAGTCGGCATCTTCATATTGTCCTTCGTATCCGGCGCGGCCTCCTCCGTTAAGCTGGCGGCGTCCTGGGTACATTACAGTTTTCTGTGCAGATGTTATGCGTATGGCGTTTTCGCCGCGTTTAACAGTCCTCATAACATGCATAACCTCTTCTCCGAGCATCTGTCCCATCGACTGGCATATCTCTTTCTGCTGATTCATCAATTTCGCAACTTTGGGATTGTTCCTGTCAAGACCTGTTCCACCGGGAGGCATCCTGTTGCTGATATCTTCACCGCGCTTGGCATAATCAGCAATTCTGATATCGCGTAAGTCGAAAGTCTGCTGGAAAAAGAGCGGATTCTGATCTCCGCATGCGCCTTCCGACCAAAGAGCCACAACTGAATCATCGAAACTATCTTCGATATAGTTAGACGTTGCACTCGGAGCATCGCCGCATACCATGTCGAGCTGTCCTGCGGCAACAGCGTGCATCGCATAATTGTAATAAACTGCTATCGGTTCGCCCTTAAGATTCTTGAAAGTAATAACAGCAACCGTTTTATCTGATTGTCCATCATAATTGGGACCTTCCCACCAGGTACGACGGTCTTTATCATAAATATTGCGGTTTACATTGATATATGAGACGCCTGTTCCCCAAGTCATGACTGCTGGCTGCATTTTTTCGTAAGCTGCTTTAATCACGCCATAGACATATTCAATCATTTTATCATTACTTATACGTGCTGAACTGTGAGTATGAGTCGCATTAATAATAACGTTGCCAACCGGAATTCCCAGTTCTGTTTCGGCCCGTTTCGTCACTGTTTCATAAAGACCTCCGGAAATCATTCCTGCATCAATAGATACTAATGCTGCACTTGTGATTCCGTTGCTAACAACAATAGCCCTGGCATGAATACGGTCCACTATACCGAGCATTTTAGCATTCAATACTTCCTGTTCAGTAGGAGTGATATCAACCTTTGCTGCTCCGGCTTTTAATATGCCTCTTCCGTTAGTCTGCACAGGTACAGGGGCTGTCTTTGCTGCTCCGGCTTTTGATGTGCCTTTTCCACTGGGCTGCGCATATCCGGCAGCCGACAAAAACAAAGCGGCAATTAAAGCCACTGTTTTAATAGATCTAAGTTTTATAGTCATAATAATAATTTAAATAGGTATAATATAAAAAAATAACAATATGATTTGTCTTCCGTCCTTGAAAGACACGACAGGTATTCTATAATATTGTTAGCTAGTAACAACCCGTAAGTCGTTACTAGCTAATACAATACTTAATGCTAATCAAGCATTCCTTATAATGTTAGTGAAAAATGCTGACAACAGGTGAAAAATTGTAATGATATGAACTGTTAACACCGGTGCCTGTTGCACATACAGCAATCCTGAGATAGTGCGTGCGCGAATACTTAAACTCAGCTGTATGGCCGTTGCTGACAAATGCCGGGTTGATGTACAATGTATTGACAGTTGTACCATCAGCCACGACGGTCGTAGTTGCAGAACCTTCCGGATCGCTTGAACAATTGTTAAGTGACATACCTACAAAAACATCGGGATAGATGCAAAACACAGCCTTGTAAATTTTGTTAGTTTTAGTCGCATCGCCATACTGGCATTTGAAAGTGGCCTTAAATTTGCTCACCGATGCATCGTAAGTAATACTCGGATCGATTATACGGACATACGGAGTAACGGTCCAATCTACCGTATTTGAACCTTTACTTATAACAACGTCATCTTTTATTACCGGGTAGAAATTGTTCTCCTTGGCTTCGATCCGGTACGTACCTGCAAAAATTGTGCTATTTAAATATGTGCCGTCAGATTTAACAAGCCAGTTCTGTGCAGCTTCATAATCCCAACCCTTTTCGAATGCCGAAATATAACCGGTAGTCCAAGATCCAATAACACCACCAAAAATAACGCTGTAAACGCACTCTTGCTGCACATTATCTCCTGTGGTTACATCTTTGAACGTACCCGATATGGAAGCGTTATAGTCTTCGTAGTTATCGAATTCTACCAAGCTGCATGATGCCATCAAGAGCATCATGGGAATTAGATATAATAATTTTTTCATAATGATACATCTTATTATTACTCGTTAATTGGATTTGGTTCATAACCATTAACACCAAAATCTGGCATCGGTTTATAATAACTCAGATAATTGGTGGAGAATGACGGACTCGTACCACCTACATCTTCCTGAAAGAAAACGGACCTTACGAAAATATACTTGGGAGTACCTCCTCCGGGAAGATCTGTGAGGTCGATAACAGGAGTCAAAGCATGTCTTCTGCCTTCAACAGCAGGATCGGTATTTTCATTATAGTACTCACGACGGCGATGAAGAGTATACAGATAATCTCTTTCGAATGCCAATTCCAAACGACGCTGGTGTAACACATTGTCCAGATTCAAGGTGACGTTATCAGTATAAGCGGCCCGATGACGTATGTCGTTCAGGTATTGTCCGGCGAGAGTATACTTTGCCGTGGCATTGCTCTCTAACACAGCCTCACAATAGTTGAGCAGAATCTCAGAATAACGTATATCATACCAGAAATTCTTCATGTACAGTTGAAAAGCAGTTGGATCAAGGAATTTTCTTAAACCAAAACCGGTTGTATATGTATTTCCAAGGTTTGTATTGGTATAGTTGTAGTATCCCGAAACACTGCCGGATACGTCGCCCAAAGCATAATATGTTTTTCCACTAACCGTTTCGGAACCTTCTGCCCAAAAAGAAGATGAACCATCGGTTTTGATAATACCGCCCTGGATTTTGATGGTTTTACCGCGGAACGAGCAGTCCGGATAGAGAATCCATGCTTTAAAACGCGCATCCTTGTTTTGGAAAGGGTCACTAATATTAGAGTATCTGATATAATTTATTGATGAATGCATTGAAGCGAAATTGACCACAGGTGTCGACATATATGCATTCTCAACTCCATCGTTGCGTGTTTTAATTATCCCACTAACTGCATTACGGCTTGCATCATAATCATCATATGTGTCTACGAGGTCCAGCGCGACTGAATAACGACCGCATGCTGCTGTGCCTGTTACAGTCTGCTGGGGGCTGTTAAATACATCCCAGTTGCTGCCTGATGTTGTAACACCGTCATTAAAAGTTCTTCCAAATATATACTCACAATTCTGTTTGGTAGTGAACATAGTGCCAAGATTTGTGACAGCTGCACTAACACTTGCCGGGTTGGCTCCGTATAAATAAAACGATGTATTGCTAATGATTGCCTCGCTGGCAGAGATACATTTTGCATAATAAGCTGCAGCATAGCTTGCTTCCATATAGGTTTTCTTGCTTGCGACAGCAGCATATGAGTTAGCCATAGTACCTGCATTTGTCCAATACTTACTTACAGAAGCAGCATAGAGAGCAACTCTGGATTCAAGTCCGTAAGCAGCCCATTTGGTCGCACGAAACGTGCCGGTTGTACGCGAATCAGGAAGCGCGGCAATGGCGGCATCCAATTCCGAAATAACAAAATCCCAGGTTTCTTTTTCAGTAGCTCTCGGGGTAAATTTCAAGAGCTGTTCGTTTCCCACGCCATCATAATACTGGTCGAGTACCTCTGTAATAATAGGCACGCCACCGTAACTTCTTACCATAACGAAATAACAATAAGCGCGTACGAATCTTGCCTCGGCAATTAATTGATTACCCAGGCTTTCAAGAATCACACCTTTACTGACTGCCGAATTAACATCTCTGATGAATGAGTTTATGGCACGGATTCCAGTCCAGTTCCAGAAAGTCGCTAAACCGTTTACACCGTAATAAGCAGCGTTATTAAACCCGTAGTCACCACCATGACTGTCGACAGCATTAAAAGTATAAAAGTCTTCGTTAGCGCTCGTAGCAAAATTGGCAGTGTTGGGGTAAGCAGTAATAGGAATATAAGAGTAGACCTGTGCAAGAAGCTTCATAATGCCTGCTTCGCTTGAAACCATGTCCTCTCCTGTCATTTTGGTTAAATCGCCTTCCAGGTTGTTGAAGATTTTATCGCACGATGTTGTCGCCAGTGAAAGGCAAAGTATTGCTATTATATTTATCAATATTTTTTTCATAGATCAATTATTAGAAATTAATATTCATGCCAAAGTTCATAGTCCTCATAATCGGCATAGTACTACTCTGCATTGCTGCAGCCGCTTCGGGGTCATAATACTTCATTTTTTTGGTACAAAATGTTATTAAGTTGGTTCCGCCGATGAATACTCTTGCAGATCCGATCCCGAGCGTTTTTAATGCATTCTTCGGGAAAGTGTAGCCTATCTCAAGACTCTTCATTCTGAAATAAGTACCATCTATCTGGGTGAAATCTGTCGGGGCATCATATGTACCGCCACGCCAGGTAGCAGGCCCGGAAGCATCAACAAGTGCAGGCCAGTAACCACTTACCCATTTCGTACTCGGGTCGAATGGATCGGCTCCGGGAGTAGCAACATGCCACCTGTCAAGATACATTTCATAAGTATCAGTATATCCACCATATCCGAAAATATGCAATAACCAGATAATTTTACTAACCATTGATGCACCTTGCCATGTGTTATTAATGTCAAAACCTTTATAATCAGCACCTATTGTAAGACCAAATTGCAACAGAGGGTTGCCCTCATTCCATTTATAGCGCGTATCTGCCCCGGTTATATATCCATCACCATTGGTATCAACAAGCTTATATTGACCCACCACTGTTTTCTGACTACCGGCTGCAGCATCATATTTTACATTGTAAGCGTTAATTTCATCCAGGCTTTGGAATTGGTCGTTGGTAGTAGGGAAATACCATAAAGCATGGTAATTCGACCAACGATACTGGCTGCTGCCTCCGTTAAATAAACCGATGCGGCCGTAATACTCCATCTGTGAAAACCAACGTGATGTAGCCTGGCTCTCCCGGTGGAGAGTTTTATTACGTGCTAAAGTTCCTGAAGCTATAACGTGATAATTGAAATCGCCTATTTTATTTCTATGAGTTAAGGTTGCATCCAAACCTATATCCTCGTTCGAGTCTATATTGATTGAGGGTACGGTGACACCGAGAATAGTAGGTGTTGAACCGGAACTTGTACCTGCAATACCTGTGGTTTTTCTCGAGAAAACGTCGAATGAACCACCGAACAAACCGTTGAAGAGGTCCCAATCGACACCTAAGTCAAGCATACGGATATCCGCCCACGAAAGAATGGTATTGGCAATTTGGCTGTTAGCATAACCTGTTGTAGAAGTTCCTGAGTCGAAAATATATGAACCAGATGCAGAGTATCCGCTAAGATAAGCATATGCATTGCCCTGTGTCGAACCAGTCTTACCGTCAGACCAACGTAATTTCAGGTTGTTAACCCAAGTTAAGTTATTTTTAATGAACGGCTCTTCTGAAATGCGCCAACCTACTGAATATGACGGGAAGAAACCCCAACGATGACCTGCAGCATAGACATAAGTTCCATCGTAGCGCCCCATTAACTCAACCAGATACTTGCCGGCATAGTCGTAATTAAAACGGCCAAGATATCCTGCAGTTGCAGTTTCGAAACGTGTTCCCATAGCTACTGCTGTGCTGGAAATACCGCTTGACACCGTGTTATGTGTGTAGAAATCTCCCTGATCCTCCGAAGCGGTAAGAGTACGTGTATTAGTTTTAGTAGTCTCGGCGGCAAGCATCCCGGTAACATGATGTTTATCTTTCTTCAAATCATAATTGGCCTGAAATCTTGCATTATAACGCTCATTTTCGACGACAGATTCGCCGTACCAGTTACGGGTGCCTCCCGTTCCCACTTGCAAATCGGTATAATAATCATATAAAGGATATTTCCTTTCTTTGTTATATGTTCCGTTATAGTTTAAATCGTAAGCACCTGTGAGCACCAAAGAAAGACCTTTCAGGAAAGGAGCCTGGTATGTTAAGTTAATAGTATTGTTTAACAACCTTCCTCTTTTATCAGTGAAGTTGAGGTTATGATCGGCCATAGCCAGAGGGTTATATGTCGGAGCCTGACCCTGATATGTATAATGGAGCGGATTGGCCAGAGTAGTTGGACCAACAGTACGGTCTGCATATGCTATATAGTTAAACAGCATCCCTGAAGCATCTGCATAGTTATCGGTATTATACGGGTCCTTCGAACTGGTAGATCTAAGTGCTGTCTGATAATCCATGGTCAGATTATCGGTAAGTTTTGCGGTAAAATTACCACGCAATGTATAACGGGTGTATTTGAAGTTGTCAACGTCGTACATACTGTTTTCACCCACATAGCTTCCGCTAACGAAATACTGAACTCTTTCAGTACCCCCGCGTATTGATAGATTGTGAGTTTGTGAAGATGCAAAATTTTTCATCATAATATCCCACCAGCTGAAACCTGTCTTTGTGCCGTTCCTGTACGATTCAATCGTCGCATCTGTATACGGGCGGGCAAATTTAGCGTTATCTGCCATCTCATTTGAAATTTCCATCAAATCAACCATTCCCAACTCTTTCGGCATCTTTGGAGAACCGAATGAAAAGTTGTTCGAATAGCTGATATGCGGTTTGGTAACCTGGCCCTTCTTGGTGGTTACCAGAATAACACCATTGCCTGCTCCCAAACCATAAATAGATGCGGAGGCGTCTTTCAGAACAGAGATACTTTCGATATCATCCGGGTTCATCTGCGCCAAACCAAGGTCCGTTGATACCATATAACCAGTTGGGTTAACATACGTTTCACTACGAACAATACCGTCAATTACGATAATCGGTGTACCGTAACCACGCACACTGAGATTCGACCAGAATTTACCGGCAGTACCGCCATCCTGACGAATCAACAATCCGGGTATCTTACCCTGCAACGATGTTACTACGTCGGCTTGTTTTGTTGCGACAATGTCTGCAGCACTTATGACTGCAATTGAACTTGTCTGCGATGCTTTCTTCTGAGTACCGTATCCGGTAACAATCAGCTCATCAAGCATTGTAGCTTCTTCAACCAGCACTACGCTGATTGAAGTCTTTCCACCGACAGCTATCTCCTGCATTTTGTAACCGATAAATGAAACAACCACGGTGGCATTTGGAGACAATTCATCAAACTTTACAACACCCTTAGCATCGGAGAGTTGACCTAGGTTTGTACCTTTTATTGTAACAGTCGCACCAGCTAAAGGTCCATTAGCATCAGAGACAGTGATAGTCACTGGACCAACCTGCTGAATTCCATCGCTGGCTGCAAGAGTATATGGTACTACAAGCAATAAACCCGCAATGAAATTCATCATCAATAATCTTTTTCTTAATTTACATTTCATAAGGATAATAATTTAGGGTTAGACATAAGTTATGTATCAAATGAAATTCATTATACCTTATAATAAAAGAATATTCATTCGATACATCTCATTAAAAAATCAGGTTTTATTTCATAGGCGCTGAAATCAGTTATATTCAATCTAAATTTTGTTTATAATTGAAGTATAAAAGCCATATGTTCTTTATTTTTATTTAATGGTTGCATAATATCTGGTTTATAGCCTTCTTATTTTTCTGCAAATATCTAATATCCACTTTGATCGAGTTTCATTAACCTCTGAATTTAACTTAACCTGACCTATTTTATTATCCCGATTTATAACACCCGGAACCAACAAACCATCTAATTACAGTGATTAATATATTCCGGAACATTTTGATTTCTATTTTATTTAAAAATAATACATGCTAATCCCTATGTGGATGAAAAATAGATCAAAATGGTAATAAAAACAGGTCTTGTTAATATTTTGCCTTTTGCATCATATCCAATATTCCATTTACAATTCCACTTTCTGCAAATCCAGGTTTTAACCTTGATGATAAGACTTCAAAAGTTTGATATCCGAAGGCAGCATCGTTAGGGATATAACCCGAGTTTGCACTTCCGTTAGTTACTGTTGCCATCAGGGTTCTTGCATAAGGTGATTCCTTCTTTAATCTCTGGGCAATCAGATTGAATACTTCACCATTTACTGCTGTAAAAGCAACGTCATTAATTAGCAATAGTCCCAGTCTTATTTTTACCGAATCGGCATCCTCATAAGTGCCGGCATAACCTGCTCGGCCGGTATTGGTTCTTTTACGTCAGGGACATGTAATTATCTTCTGGTCGCCGTATATTTTGGCATTTGAGGTGAAAACATTATTCTCAAAATCCTTACCTAAATTAAATGGAACACTATGCGAATGAGTCGCTGTCAGCATCACATTTTTTACAGGTATCCCTAATTCTTTTTCTACCCGTTGAGTTATATTCTTCCAGGCTTGATCCGACATCATTCCAATATCTACTGTTACCAGAGTAGCACTTGAAATTCCATTATCAATCACAATAGCCATGGAGTATATTCTATCGAGTATACCTTCATAGTTAGCAGGTAATTTATCAGCTGAAGGAGTAATATCCACTTTAGCAGCGCCTACCTTTATAGGAGCCGATTTATTGTTCTGCCCCTGACATACCAATGAATTAGTGACCATTAAAATGGCCAGAAAAACAAATAAAAAAGTCTTGATTTTATTGAATTGATTTTTACAAACAAAACTTAAGTAAGCCAAATATTAAAAGAAGGTGCCTTCGCAATGACTTTGTAATTAAGATTATTTGGAGACACCCACTTTTTAACATTTATAATAAGATCATAATTTTACACAAGACTATAAACCAACTAATATTAATTGGTTTTTTTCAGTTCTAAATGGCAGCAAACGAATTTAATTGTTGAGCAGATGCTATTTGTTCTGTTTTTGGTTTTTTAAGATATATCCGTAATTTCTTTTTTAGTTTATATTAATACTCACTTTGATCGAGTTTTTGGAGCCTCTGTTTGGTAGGATTAAAAACAAAGTTCATTATCGCAGCAAGAAATAAAAGACCTGCAAAAATTGTTGCAAGTATAAAACCATATTTTATATGTCCAAATGCATCACTTACGGCTCCCATTGCCAAAGGGCCTAAAGCAGCACCCGAAGCAGTGAAAAATAAAATAATACCGGCAACTGAACCATGTTTCGCTTTAGGGAAACAACTTATACCTTTTGAGTTTAAGGTTGGATATACAACAGACATGAACAAGCCGGAAAGTGGAAGCAATATAACAGCAATACTAATTCCTCCGACTACACTTCCTATAAAACAAACCAGAATCAGAAAGCTAAAAATACTCAATACCAATGCCCAATTGAATTTGGCCATTACCCATGATCCTAAAAACCTTCCCGCTGCACGAAGAATGAAGAATATTGTAAGTGAATATGTGGCTATAAAAACAGCGTTCCCCTTATACCCCGAAATAAGTGTCGGCATCCAAACATATATGGCACATTCAACGGAAACATAGAGAAATGCTCCTATTGAAAAACCTATGGCATAAGGATCTTTCAGCATTGACAAAGTACCTTTTAAATTTATTGGTTCTTCTGTTTTCCTTACAGTTTGTGGATACTTAACAAGCAAAGCAATTACGATAAGTATTACACAAAGGGTTCCAGCCACAACGTACAACCATTGCCATTTTACTCCTATTGAAAGAAAGTAGGGGACAATAAATGTTCCGATAATTGCACCTACCGCAAAAAAGCCCTCAACGGTATTCATGGTTGACGTATGCTGTGTAGTTGATTTAGAGATATCGCCAATAAGAGCCAGGGCTCCGGTTTTAAATATCCCGATAGCAATTCCTGCAATAACCATAAGAGTCAGGAAAAATGCAAATGAATTTCCCACAATATATAAATAGGAATTAAGAGCAAACAGACATAAACCAATTATGATTGTCTTTTTTCGACCGAGCCTGTCTGCAACAAATCCAAGAAAAAAACCTCCAAGCGCGATTGCCACCATGCTCGCGTACTGAAACGATCCTGCTGCGGTCAGGCTGAGCTTAAACTGCTTCACCACTTCAGGGATGATAAGGCCCACAGAATCTGTGGTCATTGCAAACATCATAAACATCAAAAAAGTAAGCAATTTAATTACTCGTATGTTTTGATGTTCTGCCGAATTTAATTTTGCTTCCATAAGTTATTGAAATAATATTAGTTATACTTAATAAATTACCTTTTGACCTGATTCATCCAAAAAATCAATAAAAGTATACAACCTCTCCCTTTTCATTGGTTGCAGTTATATTGCAGGAATAGTCTTTCAAATTAGCTTCCAGGGTTGCTGCACAACCATTATTTTCCCATCGCAGTTTTAATATTTCCGGTTTGGAATCGAGGATTTTTAATTGCGCGTCAAAACCGAAAGCCGGGAAGTTGTTTCTGAATTTCAGCAGAGAGAGCTGCTGGCGGACAACGTTCTTCTCAAGTTCTTTGCGGGCCTGTTCCAATGTCAGATTTGTCCTGTTGATTTCCTTGTGACCTGCCGGACCGGCTATTTCAACGGCAGCATAGTCATTCTTTCCTGCAAGAAGATCGAGGTACCATACCTGAGGTTTTCCGGGCATAAATATCTGGATTGCCCTGGCTAAAAGGAGTTTTGCATCATCTTCCCCCAATGCACTGTAATAGGTTGCATTTACCTGGTAATACATGTTCTTTTTACCATGCAGGTCTTTGACATAACCGCCACGTTTAACGACAATGTCAATCAACCTTTGTATCTGATCATCAGCTAACAGCCCCTTTAAGTCCAGTAGCGGTATACCATCATGACAGCCAAGCATGTTTACAACCCTGAGACCTTTTTCCTGTATGTCCCTGATCCACCTGATCAAAAACTCATTTATATTCCTTTCCAGCGCATCTATGATCAATCCCGGCAGGAAGAAGTCATACGTCATATAGCCTTTCTGGGCAAGCTTTTCGTGTATTTTTTCCTCATACCTAGAATGTATCTCGGGTAAAAGAGTCAACCCGCATTTGTCAGCCAGAGCCTTAATACCTCCCAGTAAATCCCACGTTCCTGGATCATTAAGAAAGTTCCTGGCGCCAGGTTCTTTCGGAGCGTACGCGAATGCATCCAGCCTTATTATCTCCGCCCCATACCCTGCAAGCTTTTTCAGTGTATCCTCATAATATTCCCATACCAATGGAGATTTTATGTTCAGATCCATTTGTCCCAGGTATTTTCGCCTGGATTCGAGCATATCGATGACATTTTTACGGTATCGCTCAAACCTGCCGAATTCGATCCCGGATGGTTTCTTCCCTTCACTCAGAGCCTTATTTACAGTTTCAGCCAGCTTCTGAGCCAGAGCGTACTGGATATTCATGGCGCTCATCAGGTCTTGGGCATCAATTTTTTCATATTTGACTTCCTGGTAAAAAGTGTTCCAGTAAGGCACTTCTTTTCCATCCGGCATACGAACGTTTAATATAGGGAGTCCCGGCTTCCTGAAAAACATATCCCTGACATATTCGGGGTCCGGTTGAATATAACCCTCATCCGTCATTTGACCGCAGCCTTCCCAGAATTTGTTCCAGTCAATGAAAAAGTCTTTATATTTTGAATTCCCGCCATTTTTCAGGATATCCTGAAATTGTCTGGAAAGCACAGAAGAATGATTTAGTACAAAGTCAAATTTGAGGGCTATGCCAATTTTATTCAGTACCTTCAGATCTTCCTGCGAGGCATAAAGCTCGTTCAACTCATAATCAATAACTGAAAATCCCCTGTCAAGATCGGTATTGAAAATGCTCGGCAGTACGTAAAATGATTGAAAAACATCTTTAAGTTCGGGAGTTTGAAAAAAATTTATAATATCCCCCAATGTCCCTCCGATACTGTCAGGGTATGCATTAAGCATCGGGCCCGCTTTTATTATTCGTTTTGCCGGTATTTTCACGTCGATGTCCATAGTTCCCTCTCCTATACCTGTTTCCCTGTCATGAGCCTGACAAAATCCCTGTAATCCAATATTTCATTGCTCTTAGATATTATTAGTTTTGCCTTCGGCGCCTGCGAAATCAGCATACCCTGTTCTATCTCCAGTACCATTGATGTAAAAGGACTGTCGGTTGCACCGTCCCTGTTACGTGATCTGCGGTGTTCAAGCGTTTCCCGGGGAGTGCTGTTGAGCAGAATCGGTATGTCTACACCCTGAAGATTATCGTTGTTACCGTGAGTCCATTCTATAATCATTACGTTTTTATCGCTGAAATCAACGTGATCATACCAGAGTTCTGTCTCTTCTCTTCCCATTCTTTTAAGGAATATCCTGGATTCACCGTTTTTAAACCGGGTTATGATTCCTGTAAGCTCTTTGAAATCTATTTCATTTGTGGTTCCCAGATAATGCTTTAGACCGTTCCGGCCAGCGCTCTGGTAAACGGAAAGCCATGGGTAACGGTTGACCCAATCAGGATTTGAATCATTGCCGCTTTCCTGGAGCTCTTTCAATATGGCGTGCCTTCCCTCAATATACTGTCCGTCCGAGATAAGGCCATCTATCCCGCTTTTCCTGAAAACACGGAATCTCTCTGCATCATTGTATTTAGGTATTCGGTGAGGATAGTTGTCTCCGGACAGGGTATAGCTGCCCACGTCCATACGGTTGAGATAGCAGGAGATCAGGGATGCGATCTCGGACTTGCCCACACCGGATCCCCCGCAAACAACTACAACCGCACGCTGATAAGGGTTTTCATCAAGTGCGGGTATCAGCAGTTCCAACAATTTCGGGAAAATCACCTGAGCTTTCTCTATATGCTGAGGGTCAATCCTGACTTTATCACCGGGCATATCACCTTTGGGTATGCTGTCCGTATCCCTGATATCTTCAGGAATCCATGGAAGCTTTTCCCTGATTTTCCTGACAATATTGTTGTCAGGATTTTCGATTTTGTCAATTAACATTATTCAAGGTGCTTTTTTATCAATCAACTTCTTTTGTTTTACATGTTTGTTTTCAATTAAACAGGTAAGGACTTTCTTGCTTCCCTGTCAGGATCATTCTTTACTTCACATTTATCATCCAGAATCATTGTTTCTCCGTTGGTCGTGGTATATTTTGGCCAATCAGGTAATCCGGCTCCTTTCGGAACACCTGTCCTCATGAATTGTACAAGAGCATCTGACATCCTTGCCGCTAAATTCCTGGGTCTTGCCCCGCCACCTGTATGAGAAATCTGAACATCGGTGTTATAAAACCAGAAACCGATATCCATAGTGTGGAAGGCTCTCAGTCTGCCATCAAAAAGTGGAGGATTCCATCCAAACCAGGCAAGATAAACAGGAGCA
>Ga0209540_10001180_pt1 | contig 20714 bp, 13 predicted proteins | sample BarGraIncu01121A_FD_184501 | JGI IMG/M metagenome (GOLD analysis project Ga0209540, IMG submission 184501) | Arctic peat soil microbial communities from Barrow, Alaska - Barrow Graham LP Incubations 011-21A (SPAdes) (version 2) | ecosystem: Environmental > Terrestrial > Soil > Wetlands > Peat... | reverse complement strand
ATTAAGGGGCACTATTCCTTAAATGCTCCGGGGTCTGATGATGTACTTATATTTTCGTATATCGGTTGCAAGCAAAAAGAGATTAAGGTAGGGTACAATACATTTATCAACGCAGGAATGGTTCCCGATGTAATGGCATTGCAGGAAGTCGTCGTTGTCGGTTATGGCATAAGCAGGAAGGCGAGCCTTACCGGATCTGTAGCAGGCATTTCTATTACGAATATGCCGGGAACTATCAGCGGGTTGGCTCTTAGTCAGTTAACAGGTAAACTGGCTGGACTTCAGATATCTGAATCCGATGGATTTCCTGGTAAGGTGGCGGGCATTACCATTAGAGGGAATAAGACCACTTTTTCAAATCCCCCGCTAATTGTTGTAAATGGAATTGTCTTTATGGGAAATATCAACGATATAAGTCCCGAATTAATAGAGGGTATATCTGTACTTAAAGATGCCGAGGCCACTGGATTATATGGGACACAGGGAGCAAACGGAGTTATCGTCATAAGAACCAAAGATGGAACCTTCCGGCCCACTGACCTCAGGAATAACAAAGGTGCAGTTTATGACAGTGATTTCCTTGAAGCTGCATCCTCGGCAAGCTCCATCAGGAAAAACTTTTCTGATTATGCTTTCTGGCAGCCAAAACTTAAAACCGGAGCTAACGGCAAAGCATCTTTCGAAGTTACATTCCCTGACGACGTTACCAGCTGGGATACATATTACCTGGCTGCTAATGACCAGAAGCAAACAGGACAGTCTCAAAGCTCTATCAAATCTTATAAGCCTCTGATGGCCCAGCTGGCTATTCCCCGTTTCCTGGTCAGCGGCGATTCGACATATGTAATAGGGAAGTCTGTTAACTATTCCACGGACACTGTTGCAATCAAAACAAGCTTTTCAATCAATGGCAAAGATATTCTTACGAAAAATTTTGAATGCATAAATTCCGTTATTGACACACTCCCGGTTGTCGCCGGAAACGATTCATTGACAGTAAAGTACTTCCTGACCAGGAGCGACGGATACTTTGATGGGGAACAGAAAATGATTCCTGTTTACCCGATCGGCATTGAAGATACCAGGGGAAGGTTTTACAGTCTTGGGAAGGACACTACGATGATAATGTCGTTCGACTCCTCAATGGGTAAGGTCCATCTTTATGCAGCAGCGGGAATTTTAGATGTACTCTGCGACGAAATAGTCTTCATGATGCATTATTTGTATAATTGCAATGAGCAGATAGCTTCGAAGCTTAAGGCACTGCTGGCTGAAAAAGCAATATACAGCTACGAGGGAAAAACATTCAGGCATAACCTTGAAATAGAAAAGCTGATAAGGCTTCTTCAGAAAAACGAGGAGAAAGACGGCCTGTGGGGATGGTGGAAAAATTCCGAAAGCAGTTACTGGCTCAGTCTCCATGTCCTGGAAGCCCTGACGAAGGCCAGGCAGGCTGGTTATACTGTTAAAATCGATGAAGCAGGTATAACATCAAATCTCGTCTGGAAGCTTGAGGGAAAGAATGACCCTGTAACTGTAATAAAGATGCTGGAGACCCTTAAATTATTGAATGTCAATGTTGATTATAATGCATATATAAAAAGAGCTGAAAACAGCCATATTTTTTCACTGAACACCCTGTTACAGTTCATTGAGGCGAAGCAACTCTGTAAACTCACATATAGTACAGATACTCTTAAAAGTTTCATGGAGAAAACATTTTTCGGTAACATTTATTATACCGATAATAAAGGCGGATATGATCTTCTTGACAATGATGTGGAGAATACTCTTCTGGCCTATAGAGTTTTAAAAAATGATTCGCTAAGCGATAGGTCGGTGCTGGAAAAGATCAGAGGATATTTTATGGAGCAGCGTCAGACAGGACACTGGCTTAATACCTACCAATCAGCACGGGTAATTGAAACAATCCTTCCTGATCTTTTAACCAGGAAGGAGAAGCCGCAAAAGCCTGAGCTTGATCTTTCCGGCGATATAACCAAAAGTGTGAAGGAATTTCCTTTTGAAACGGAATTGGCTCCGGACATGAAGCTAACTGTGAAAAAGACAGGCGATTTTCCAGTATACCTGACCCTTTACCAGCATTACTGGAACGGCAACCCGGAGGTAAAACAGAGCGACCTTGTTTTGACATCGCATTTCGACAAGTCTGATGACAACAGGCTTAAGGCCGGCAGTGAGACTAAGCTGATCGTTGACCTCGAGGTGAAAAAGAATGCCGATTATATAATGATCAATATCCCGATTCCCGGAGGATGTTCCTACGGAAATAAGGATAATTCCTTAAGAAATGAAGTGCACCGTGAGTACTTTAAAAACGAAACGGTTATCTTTTGTCAGCGTCTGCAGCGGGGGAAGTACACTTTTGCAGTAAATATCATACCAAGATTCTCAGGCAGGTATACTTTAAACCCTGTGCGTGCGGAGCTCATGTACTTCCCGACATTCAATGCCAATAATGAAATAAAAAAAGTAGTCATTAAATAATTTTACAACCCCATCTTCTTTGCAATACCTGCCGGGATAGCCGCCTTGTTTACCATTATATTCGTAGTGCGCAGAGCTACGAAAGGCTTCGATACATATAAAAACCCGCCATATTTACCCATAACGCCCCATGAATTCTTGACCTTGTAATAGCTGTTCCCCAACTGGTCGGTAGCTATTCCTACGATATGCATTCCATGGTCATCGGTTGTGGCATAATTATCGAATTCCTTCTGGCGTAATTCCTGGGTGATAACTTTCTCTGGATGAGGACCGCTGAAAGCAGCCGATTTTTCGGCATCCGTCATATCGGTCCAGTTCTTTTCTGGTACAATTGCGACGCCCTCTTTCATGGAAAAGCCCCTGTCGCTCATGTCGCTGGCCCAGGCTACCGTATATCCGTTATTTACAGAATTGTCGATCACCTGCATCATTTCATCGAGAGGCAGGTTATAGAAGTAACCGGCAGCCCAGTTGTCGGGTATCTCAAGAACAAACTGCTTATAGAAGGGGTGATGGCTGAATGAAGTTATTATTGCATAATCACTTGGGTTAAGACCAAGCTCCTTCATGAAAGATGCTGGAGTATAGTTTTTCCCCTCATAGGTGAAGGTTGCTGGTATCTTGCCGAGATATGCATCAAGAATTCCATTAAAACCTGCGAACCATGCAGTTGTAAGCTTTGGACTCTTTATCAGGGCATCCATGTATCCTTTCAGGACACCGTTCATCTCACCATGGTTATGCTTTACCTCCCCATAGTTAAGACCTGGATATACAGCATCAGGAACAAGTCCAACCTCGGTTGATCCTGAAACAAGATCTCCGTACTCGCCTCCTCCGGCGAATGTGGAGTTGCCGTGCATACGGGCATACATATCAGCTTTTTTCTCGTAGGTATGTCTTACAATATACATTTCTGACAGATCATATACCGGCTTACCCATCCGGAGCAGCTCCGACTCAAACATGGAAATTCCAGAAAAGCACCAGCATGTGTTTGTCGCACTCTGGTTTTTTACAGGTGTGCAAGCAAGCTCTTTTTTCATTGTGAAGGTGAATCCTGAATCCTGGCCGTATGCCATGGTACCTGCCAGCAGGACCAGTATAACAAGTCTTAAAATCTTATTCATAGTATCTTTTTATTGGTTTATATTAAGGATTGCTAAAATTTCAATGCAATATTCAATTATCATTTATGGCGTTAAATATAAATATTTATTGTTATCGTTTTCCTGACGCCTGACACCTGATACCTGACTCCTTATCAATCCATCACGGACTTCCTGTTCGAAACGCTTACAGCCGCCCCTTTACCATTTATGATACTCTTCACCACACTCTCCTTGTTGCCGTTAAGCCAGAAAATTATCATGTGGTGCAGCTTATTCTCCAGTGCAGCTGGTGTTTCTATGGCATTATCAACTATACATGGTGCGTTGTAGAAAACGTTATATATACCTAATCCCCAAGCTTCGTGACTGGTTACCTTGTCTGCCACTTTGTAGGAGGCATAGCCATTCACACCGTCATGCTTCCAGGCATCTGCAGTTGGCGGATCGTATGGCATCTCGCTCTGGTAGAAATATACCCGCCCGTTATTACCGTTCCATAGTGTCTGGTACTCCTGGAAATGCTCATTGAACAACCCGTATATTGTCACATTATTGCCATTTACCACCAGCCCGTTTGCCCCTCTGTTACGATCCCAGCCAACACCGTTCCCGTGATCGGCCCGCCAGAGCCAGGTGTGGTCAACGATAACATCATTGCTGTTTATTACGAGCGAAGATGTTGCCGATCCTTCAGCAGGTCCGCCCACTCTGATGAAAATATCGTAAAGAAATACGGGATTGCCGCTATGGGATTTCTGCGATCCCTGTTCCCCGACTACGAAAAGATTTTCGGAATGCTCCTTCCCGGCATCAAGTGTTAATCCGCTGACGATAACTCCATCAACGTCAGATATTTCAATGGCTGCATTGCCGTTTTCAGGAATGAGCGTGGCCATTCCGATACCGTAAATTACTGTTCCGGGCCTGGTCACCTTTATGCTCTCCTTAAGAAAATATCTTCCCGGGGTTATAAGCAGGTTTTTCCCTTTTCCAAGGGCTGAATTTATTGTTGTGGCATCATCAAACCCCTGCTTCACGATGTAAAATTGCTTAAGGGAGAGCATTTTTTCGGGTTTTGCATGATTAATCCATTCAGGTCCAATGCTATTTATCTGTATTGACGGAATACTTATCCCAAATCCTTTTTTATCGTATTGGAGCCATGGCTTTTCCCTGACCACCGGTGTCTCCTTTATTTTTGTAAAGGGCTTTTCCGGCCATTCCTCGGAAGGTGCACCGTTAACGCCCACAAACATCATATTCCAGTTGCTCCCAACCCATTTTCCCATATCGCTGTTCCTGGTAAGCCATTGCTGTTGAGGACCGGAGTTGATAGTTCCGTCAACTTTTGAGTCGGCAAGAAATCCTCCGCTGGCATAACCCTTGTCATAAAGCTGCAGGTTCCCCTTAATATGTACCCTTCTAAGCGGGGCAGCCTGTGATACTCCCCAGACCATAGTGGAATTCACGGTGGGAACGATAGTCATGTTACCAACTGACCGCCAGAAATTTGTAAGTACGCTGTTGCCATGAGTGGTATTGGATCTCACTGCTCCATTTATCACAACATCTTCGGGAGAGGCTCCAAGCCCCAGTACTTCCATGTAATAATCCACTTTAATATCGAGGTCATATTTGCCTGGTTTGAAGAGAAGGGCATACCTGTTTGTAGTGAATTCACCTCTTCTGGCCGACTGCCTGGCAAAAATTGAATCGATCAGCGACTGTACTTTCTTCATATCCATTCCGGGCTCAAAGACAAAAACATTTTTGCCAAGTATGCTCTTGTTATATTTTTCTGAAAATGCCGGGAGCGGCCTGCTTACGGGATCAATAGCCTGTGAGAAGGAATTAAGTGTAAGGGCTGTTATCAGCGCGGTCATTAATGGTGTGAAGTGTCTTATTCTCATTTTTGTTTCAGGTAAAATTCAGTTTTTTCGGAGATTGAATATATGAAAAATGTACAATTTTCATATAGTATGAATGAACCCAAATGATTTTTTATTGTTTAATGTCTGAACTAATGTCAAAACTAATTATTATGGATTATAAATTATTTTCAAAGTACAAGTTTGGCAACGCAAGCCTTCAGAACCGAGTTGTAATGTCGCCCATGACCAGGTCAAGGGCTATAGGAAATATCCCGAATGATCTCATGGCTGAGTATTATGGTCAGCGTTCATCAGCTGGTCTCATAATTACCGAAGGGACATCGCCATCGCCCAACGGTCTGGGGTATTCACGAATTCCCGGTATTTTCAGCAAGGCCCAGGTTGAAGGATGGAAAAAGGTGACCACTGATGCTCACAAAGGTGGTGCGAAGATATTTGTTCAGTTAATGCACACGGGACGCATAGGGCATCAGCTTAATCTTCCTGATGGGGCAAAAGTGCTTGCTCCCTCGGCTGTAAAGGCAGCAGGACAGATCTGGACTGACCAGCAGCAGCTGCAGGATTACCCTGTTCCGGCTGAGATGACTGCCAGTGATATTACCCACGCAAAAAATGAGTTTGCAACTGCAGCCCTCAATGCTATTGAAGCAGGATTTGACGGAGTGGAACTTCATTCAGCAAACGGATACCTGCTCGAACAGTTTCTTTCACCCATAAGTAATATACGTACTGATAATTATGGAGGATCAATCGAAAACCGGAGCCGTTTTGTTCTTGAAGTAGCTGAAGCTGTTTCATCAGTAACAGGCAAGGAGAGAACCGGAATCCGCATATCTCCATACGGTGTTTCAAGCGACATGAAGCCTTATCCGGAGATAGATGCCACTTACAAATACCTGGCCGGGGAGCTGAACAAGATTGGGATTGAATATATTCATATTGTTGATCATTCAGCCATGGGAGCACCAATCGTACCTGCTGAAATAAAAAGTGCTGTCCGGAAGCTTTTCAAAAACACTCTTATTCTTTCCGGCGGATATGGCCTTGAAAGGGCAGAGGCCGACCTGCAGAATGGTCAGAGTGATCTTATCGCCTTCGGTCGTCCCTTTATTAACAATCCCGACCTTGTTGAGAGGCTCAGAAATGAGTGGCCCTTATCGTCAGATCTTAAATTCGATCTGTTCTACACTCCTGGTCCAAAGGGCTATACAGATTATCCTTCCTGCAAAGAAGCGGCAATTAAAGTATAATTACATCTTATCTATAAATATCCACCCTTTCACACTCCGGGTGGATTTTTTATTTAACGATCGCAGGGTATCACTTAACCCCTATTCTCGTACCTGTCTGGACCACCAGGTTCTTCCGCCACTCGAATTTTGTCCCGTTCTTAATGTCAAGCAGAACATCATATGATCCGGGGGGGCAGGCCGTTGTCATTGTCTGGTTATCGCACTTGATCAATTCAAGATTTTTGACAGGCATTGGCGTCCCTGTCTGCTTGTCGGCTGTGCCTGCAGGATAGAGACGGATAGCCTTTACATCCTTGTTCGTTCCTGCATAGGTCATTACCCCTGCGTTAAGGTTGGTTGCGACAATATAGCTTACATCAGGTTTCATAGTGAAATTCTCAAGCCAGATTCTCTGGGTATGCCCGGAAACGCCAAGAGTTATTGCCATATCATAGGTACCTGGTTTTATCTTACCGGCCCTGTTGTTTGTGACTTTATCAGGAGTGACAGGCGTATCGTGTTTCCCTTTCATGTAAAGTGAAGGTACGCCGAATAACGGGTTATCTTCCACATTGTTTTTGTACCTGTAAACTTTCAATTCGTAGGCAGATAAGCCACCCTGGCTTCCGGCAGTCTCCTGGATCTGGATCTGGAAGTCATACAGAGTCACCGAAAGGGTTGTTTTGGATTCTGCCTTGATTGTGACATTTTCTACGTCGAAGCTAAGTGATCCCGGTTTCCCTGACAGCTTGAAGATAAGCTTCATGGTGTAGGTTCCAGGCTTTGCATTCTGGAGCTTCACCTCTTTTCCTGCGCTTAAGAGCTTGAATGAGGAGCCTGAGGTGAGGTCTCCCAGTATCCTGAGGTTTATGGCCAAAGGAACCTTGTCGGCAGGATTTACGGGAGCGAAAGCCTGGGAAACCCAGACCTGGTTCCAGCACTTTTCTGTTCTTATAACTATGCCATTATCGAACTTGCAGGTATAGTTTGACACAATCTGGCCATTTAAAGAAATGATCAGCGCAGACTGAATTGCAAAAAGGATCAGTAGATTCTTCATGGCTATATATTTATTGATTTGGTTCTGACACCATCAAAGTTATTATATTCCATATTTAGAAAAAAATTAATTTCTCATTGTTTCAAGGGGTTCGATAAGAAATGTATTTCCCCGAAGCCCTTTTTTCTTATTTTTGCACAAATTCCCTTGACATGGAATGGCTGTCTGATCTGCTTTTTAAACAGGGTGTTGCGCATACTATCCTGATCTACAGTGCGATAATATCGCTTGGAGTTTTTCTTGGTAAGATAAGGATATCCGGTATATCCCTGGGAATAGCATTTGTGCTTTTTGCCGGTATTGCTGCAAGTCATTTCGGTTTTACAGCCAACCACGAGGTCGTCGACTTCATAAAGGATTTCGGACTAATACTCTTCGTTTTTTCAATAGGCCTTCAGGTTGGTCCCGGCTTCTTTTCGTCATTCAAAAGGGGAGGGCTGACTCTTAATCTTCTTGCCCTGGGCATTGTTTTTCTGGGTGGGTTAACGGTGGTGATCATCCATTTTGCAACTGGAATGTCGATGCCAATGCTCGTTGGTGTCATGTCAGGAGCAGTCACCAATACTCCGGGACTGGGAGCAGCCCAGCAGACACTGGTACAGGTATCGGGAGGGGGAGAAGTTCCTCCTATCGGCCTGGGATATGCCGTTGCCTACCCGTTCGGTATGCTTGGGATCATACTTACAATGTTGATGATGAGAAAGTTCTTTAAGATCAACGTAAATGAAGAGCGTAAACTCTATGACAAGGTTCAGCATCCCGAAGAGCAGATTCCTGAAAGAGTAAGTATCCAGGTTACCAACCGGAAGGTCATTGGTGAAACTGTTCGTGAGATCATGCCTGCCATTAACCATAGTTTCGTAATTTCAAGGATACTCCATAAAGGCGACCTGATACCCGCAGGATCAGATAGCGTGCTTTACGAAAATGATATTGTCCTTGTAGTCGCTCAGAAGGGAGCCATCCCTGCAATTATTGCACAGATTGGCATGGTGAGCAGTATGGATCTTTCAGTAAAGTCTGGCAAGCTGATTTCAAGGAGGCTCCTAGTGACTAAGCGGGAGGTGTTCGGCAAGAGGCTTGGATCTCTTAATCTCAGGGCTAAATACAACATAAACATTACAAGGTTATACCGGTCGGGCATTGAGCTTGTGGCTTCTCCGGAACTGAGGCTCCAGATGGGTGATAAGCTTACAGTGGTTGGCGATGAGGGTTCAATTGATAAGGTAATAAAGGAGATTGGAAATTCGATCAGGCGGCTTGATGAGCCGAATATAATTCCCATTTTCATCGGCATTCTTCTTGGAGTGCTTCTCGGTAGCATTCCTTTCAGAATACCTGGTATTGACAATCCGATAAAGCTTGGACTGGCAGGAGGCCCATTGATTGTAGCCCTGCTGCTTAGCAAATATGGGTACAAGTTGCAGCTGGTTTCATATACGACACCCAGCGCCAACCTGATGCTTCGCGAGATCGGCATAGTGCTCTTCCTTGCAAGTGTAGGACTTGCATCAGGAGAGAAGTTTATCCCTGCCCTCGTGTCGGGAGATGGATTTATATGGATGGGATACGGAGCGATCATTACTATAGTTCCGCTGCTTATCGCAGGTATCTTCTCGAGGTTTGTACTCAAGATGAATTACCTTGAGATTTGTGGTCTTCTTGCCGGTAGTATGACGGATCCTCCAGCCCTTGCATTTGCCGGCAGCATAGTTCAGTCAGAAGCACCGGCTGTCGCTTATGCAACAATATATCCGCTGGTGATGTTCCTCAGGATTTTTGTTGCCCAGTTGTTGATATTACTGTTCATATAGTTTATATTTTTCATTTTTAACCATGTGAGGGAGTACCGGATTTTCCGTAATTAGCATTGGAAATTTAAAAATAGGGGGATAGTTATGCCATTTTCATATAGATCAGGTTTCATTCGTCTACTGACAGTAAGCTTTTTACTAATGTTTTGTTGCCAGGCTTTTTCTGGTGCAGAGAAGTTCAGAACTCCCAAATTCAGGGTGATCGCCTTTTATAAGGCCGAAAATGATCAGGGGCATATCAGTTTTGTTCACGAAGCTAACAGGTGGTTCTCAAAAATGGCAGTTGCATGTAATTTTACATATGATTCCACAAACGACTGGGATAATATGAATCTGGAATTCCTTTCGGGTTACCAGGTTGTGATTTTCCTTGATGCAAGACCGGAAAAGAGTTCACAACGGGAAGCATTCCAGAAATACATGGAGTCAGGAGGTGCATGGATGGGGTTCCATTTTTCAGCTTTCGCAATGAACCAGACTGCATTTCCGCAGAACTGGGACTGGTATCATAATACTTTTCTCGGGTCGGGAGAATATTCAGGAAATACCTGGCGCCCCACATCGGCTGTTCTACATATCGATGACAAAAGAAACCCGTCAGTAAGACACCTTCCGCGTACTTTCACCTCTTCGCCAAACGAATGGTACAAGTGGAAGAATGATCTCAGGAATAATCCGGATATCAGGATACTTGCATCAATAGACTCTTCAAGCTTTCCTCTTGGTACCGGTCCGAAGCTTAATGAAATATGGCATAGCGGATATTACCCGGTTATCTGGACGAACAGAAATTACCGCATGCTTTATATCAATATGGGGCACAATGACATCGATTATGAACACAATACCAATGCAGAGCTATCTCTGACTTTCTCGAACAAGAATGCGGACAATCTTGTCATGAAAGGAATCTATTGGCTTGCCAGGAAAAGAAAGCAGCCAAAAAGCGGCGGAGAAGGATTATGATATACACTCTGACTTACGACTAAAATACCAAAGTCTGTATCGAGTGTGGCAGAATATGTATTTCAGCCTCACCCTTTCCAGCACAAAGAACATATCTGGCCTCTATCGTACTCTGGTTCATCACAACGATAACCACGCTTCCGTCTTCATTTATGAATCCCGTTGTAATAAGCTGACTGCGGCTTGCAGTACTAACTATCCTTTTTGCCCCCGGGCGGATGAACTTAGAAAAATGGCCAATGTAATAATAGGCTGGTGTGAAAATAAGTTCACCTGTCTTTGTATTTCCATGAACAGGAGCGAAGCAGAAGTTGCTGATATGATTCGGCCCGCCTGTTTCATCAAGTAAGATGTTCCAGTCGGTCCAGCCGCATGCACCATTGTTGAAATCATTGATCATTGCCTCTCCATATTTTTCAGCCAGGCTCCAGTCATAGTATCGCGCTGTGTCAAAATCACCATTGCTGCCTTCAGTAAAGAGAAGGTTAGTGCCGGGATATGTCTCATGAACTATGCCGAGGTTTGCAAACATCTGATTGCCGCCGCTCCAGTCCTCGTACCAGTGGAATCCCATTCCCCATACATATTTCGCTGCGTCAGGGTCATCAAGTATAACCCTTGCTCTCTGGGCAATAAGGTCGCGGTTATGATCCCATACAATTATTTTCTTGTCGCCCAGACCCTCTTTTCCCATTGTCGGGCCAAGATAATTTTTCAAAAAATCTCTTTCATCTTCGGCGTAATAGATGCACGATTCCCATTTCTGGACTGCCATCGGTTCGTTCTGAACGGTTATTCCCCAGACTGGAATGCCAGCCTTCTCATAACTCTTTATGAATTTTGTATAGTAGGTTGCCCATGACTGGAAAAATTCAGGCAGAAGTTTACCGCCATGGAGCATATTGTTATTATCTTTCATGAATGCCGGCGGACTCCAGGGGCTTGCAAACAAGGTAAGTTTGCCGCCTGCAGCTGCAATGGCTTTTCTGATGAGGGGCATCTTGAACTTTTCGTCATGAGCCAGTGTAAACGATTTTAATTCTTTGTCGCCTTCATCAACATATGTATAGCTGTCGCTCGAGAAATCGCAGCTGTTGATGTTAGTCCTGCCAAGTGAATAACCTATCCCTTTTTGAATATCATAATAGGCTGTCAGAAGCTGCTGCTGTTTTTCCTCAGGAAGCTTGGCAAATGTCTCGGCAGCAGCGTCAGTAAGTGCTCCACCTATACCGAGGAATGACTGAAATGTCTTTGTCGGATCGGCAAAGAGATAAATATGCTTTTCGGATGTCTTCCCTGGTGAAGCAAAGATGACAGTATCGGTATGGGAGAGACGGAAGTCAGTACTGTCGGCTGTCGTATATACGACAACCTTTTTTCCTTCCGTCTTAAATGTGTCGAATGGCGCTCCGGCAGTTACATTTTTTTGTTGCGGTCCGCTGCATGCGAAGAGCAGAAGCAACGGTATTAATAAATAACTTTTTGTCATAAGGTTGATATTTTAAGAATATTGTGCAATTATTATCTATCAGAATAATCTTATCATAACTTTTCTGAATTTTCCGCTGTCAAATACATCTCCCATCAAGGTTTCTCCTCTTACCATCAAAAATGGTCTTGTAACCGTAAATGGGAGGTCGAAAGCCAGATAAGTCGAATCTGAAGCTTCTGCCGGAGTATTGTATTTGTCAAAATATCCGAAGGGATGAGATTTTTCAAGGAACTGCTGAACCTTAGGAAGGTTATCATATTTATTTCCGTGTTCGTCGATTATATAGCCTATGTTGTTATCCCAGTTATGTCCAACCCTCCTGGCCCTGTTTTCAACCCTGAATGTCACCACGTAAAACATGCCATTTGCTTTAAGCGTATCGGTGCCATTTTTCAGGAACCTTGAGACCATATAATTTGAAACTGAATATTCAAAATCGTCATGATGGATCCTGTCTCCGACACCTATCACATACTCCGTTTTGTTTGAAGTGCAGGATATCAGCAATAACACCACCGGTATTATAAAGAAGTTTTTCATCTCAACAGCAGTTTTATAATATTCTCTTTAAAATTTGTGTAAGGCGGATATCTTGCAAAAATATCCACAAGATTTGACTTTTCCATCACCGACCGCATGTTTGAGAAAGTCTCGAACGACTTTTTACCGTGGTACCTGCCAATTCCGCTTGGACCTATACCTCCATATGGAAGGTAAGGTGATGCGATTTGCATTACCGTATCATTAATAGATGCAGAACCGCTCTCAGTCCTGGCAAGGAAACTGCGGACAAATTTTTTATTACATGTGAAAATATAGGTCGCCAGCGGTTTTGGGTTCTTTTCGATTATACTGTAAACCTCTTCTATGTTCTGATATTCAATAACCGGCAGTATTGGACCGAAAATTTCCTCAAGCATCACCGGGTCACCTGGTTTCACATCTTTAATAATTGTCGGAGCCACATACCTGTTTCCAATGTTGGCAGTTCCCCCTGCTGCAATCTTGCCTGATTTCATCAGTGATGTAAGTCTTTCTGCACTCGAAGTACTGATGACCCTCGCAAAATCTTTGCTCTCCTCCGGGTTCTCACCATAGAAATCCCTTATTCTGGCTGACAACATCTCCAGGAAGCGATCTTTAATTCTGCTGTCAATTAGCAGATAGTCGGGAGCAACACATGTCTGGCCGGCATTGATGAATTTACCCCATGCAATACGTGTTGCTGCAAAATCGAGCTTCGCATCTGCTGCAACGACACAGGGATTTTTACCCCCAAGCTCAAGCGAAATGGGCGTGAGGTTAACTGAAGCCTTCTCCATTACATGCCTTCCGACCCTGGGACTTCCTGTAAAAAAAATATAGTCAAACTTGTAGTCAAGCAGATATTCGCTTACCGAATGATCACCCGGAAAAACTGCAATAAGCTCTCCTGGAAAATTGCTGAGTATTTTCTCGATAACCTTCCCGGTTTCCGGTACCTGTTGTGAAACTTTTAATGCGACACAGTTGCCTGCAGCCAGAGCACCCATTGCCGGAAGCATTGAAAGCTGAAAAGGGAAGTTCCATGGCGACATTACAAGTACCTGGCCATAAGGCTGTGGCAGGACATAGGAATGAGCAGGGAAATGGACAAGTGGCGTCCTGACTCTTCTTCGTCCTGACCATTTTTTCAGATTCCTGATGGTATAATTTAGTTCAGCAAGAACAAAACGAGTCTCGGTGGCGACCGTTTCGAATTCTGGTTTATGAAAATCCCGGTTCAAAGCCTCCTTAATCTCATTCTCATACTTTAGTATAAGCGATCTTAACTTTTTCAGGTTCGAAAGCCTGAACCCTGTATCACGTGTTGCTCCTGATAAAAAGAATTTTCTTTGTTCTGCGAGTATTACTCCGATCTCTTCTTTTTCCATTCTTTTTCAAGTTGTATGAGTTGTCCCGATATTTCATTTTCCTTCAATCCCTCCTTTGCGGGGATCCTGCTCATGGCATATTCTGCCATAGCCGTTATTGTGAGGCTAGGGTTGACACCTATATTTCCCTGAACTACGGATCCGTCCATAATGTAAAAGTCAGGATAGCCAAATACCTTCAGCTCTTTGTCAACAACACCTGCGGCCGCTGATTCCGACATTGGGCATCCTCCAAGTATATGAGCGGTTGTAGGCCGGTCAAAGAAAACTTCAAGGAGAATATTCTGTGGTATGCCGGTAACTTTCCTGGCATATCGCTCCATAACCTCCTGTCCGACAGGTATATATGCAGGCACCCTTTTCTGACCGCTGTTGTCGATCTTCATCTTCCCCCCGAAAATAGTCCTCTTCCATACCATCTTCATGGAATTGTCTATTGTTTGCATGACCAGGAATATCACCATACCTGTCGACCATTTGAAATTGAAAACTGTCTTAAGAAACTGGATCGGATGAGTAAAAGTCTTTTTTATCAGACCAAGAGTCCTTCCTGCCGGAGTTTGCGAACCGGGTACAGAAAGGCCGAAGAACCATTTCATTGCGTTGGAATTATCAGGATATTTCACTATCTCCACATGGGTCAGCGGAGCGGGACTGAATACTGAAGTTATAGCAAGTCCGTTATTCATTTTTTCCTTTACCCCTGAGACAGCGCACAAAGTTTCGGCATTGGTTCTCAGTTCATGGCCAATCATATCTGAAAGCAGTGGAAGGCTCTTATATTTATATTTCTGCTTGAGTAAAAGTTCGAGAGTGCCGAGCGTCCCGGTAGCAACAATTATACCCTTTGATTTGAATTCTATCCTTTTCTTTCGGAAGAATGAAGTGACCTTACTTGTGCGGATCGTGTAGATCCCGTCGCTAAAGGTTATCTCTTCTGCTTTAGTCTCAGGGAGTATCTCAAGCCCTAGTTTTTCACCGAACCAAAGGTAATTCCTGTCGAGAGTGTTCTTCGCATTCTCTCTGCAGCCAACCATGCATCCGCCGCACTCTGTGCATTTTTTACGCAGAGGTCCCAATGAGTTGAAATATGGATCAGTATCATCTTCACCTTCAAGATTTACCCCTACATTAACCGACTCAAATGTGTCATGGGCATTCATCTCCCTGGAGACCTCTTCGAGAACAAGGTCTTCGCAATTGAGATGATTGTATTTTTTGCGTCCCAGCATGAACGATGCCTTATCATAGAATGGTTCAAGTATCTCTTTCCATTTGCCAAACCTGGCCCATGAAGCATTGCTGAAGAACTCATCGGGAGGAATATAAAGGGTGTTGGCATAAACCAGGCTTCCGCCGCCTACGCCTGTCCCGCTGAGTATGCTTGCTGTGGAATAAAAAGAGAGTTTCTGAAATCCGAATAATCTCAACGATGGTACCCACAGATATTTTGCCAGATTCCAGTTTGACTTCGGAAAATCGGAAGGGTTGAAGCGCTTCCCCTGCTCAATGGTAAGCACCTTATATCCTTTTTCAACCAGGCGGAGGCTCGCCACACTTCCCCCGAAACCCGAACCTATAACAATGTAATCATAGACCATACTGATTGACTTATCCTGTAACCCTGGACTTATCAACTCTTGGCTGCTCCCCCTGTTTGGCAAACTTTTCGCTTACCAGTTCAGGCCATTTGAGGTCGAGCTCTTTCAGGGTTTTCAATACTACCTCTGCCACTGCATAAATCTTCTGCCAGTTTTTATCGGCTGGAACTATATGCCATGGGACCTCGTTGCAGGTATTTATTATCTTCTCATAGACTGCAATATAATCATCGAATTTCTCCCTGGTATCCCAGTCACCGTCCTTATGCTTCCAGTTCTTCTCCTTAAGTTCAATTCTCTCCATAAGCCTCTCCTTCTGAGCTTCTTTTGATACATTCAGGAAGAACTTAAGGATCCTTGTTTCATTGTGCTCAACGATTCTTTCGAAATCGTTAATCAGCTGGTACCTCTTAGCGATAACTTTGGGAGGAATGAATTTCTGGACTGAAGGCACAAGTATATCTTCATAGTGAGACCTGATGAATATCTTTGTCTCCCCTTTATGCGGACACACATTATGGACCCTCCACAAAAAATCATGGGCATACTCTTCTTCTGTCGGTTTTTTGAAACTGTATATACCCAGACCGATAGGATTGCAATATTTCAACAGACCTTTGGTTGCACCGTCCTTACCTGATGCGTCTAATCCCTGAAAAACTATCAGCAGGCTGTACCTGTTCTGTGCATACATCTTATATTGAAGCTCACCGATCTGTTTGAGCATTCTCTCAGTCTTCAGAGCTGTTTTTTCCTTATTCCACTCCTTATTGAAAGGGGGGTGGTCTGCGATTTTTATTTTCATATTTTCAATTTTTTTTGTCATCACCTCCGTTAAAGAAATAATAAATTTAAGGGATACTTATTTTAAGATATAAGTTTTAGATTGACGAAGTTAATAAAATGACGATTTTAATCTGCATGGTAAGGCGAAAACTTATAAATTTGAAGATCAGCAAAATTTAGTTTGATATGGAAGTCGCTTTATATATTGCATTGGGATGTGTTGTCGGAGCCTTGGTTACCTGGCTTATTTCAAATGCCAGGTACCGCGAATCCCTTCTGAAGAAATCTGAGGAGCTCAACGAGATAAAAAGTATGAATGGTGTCCTTCAGGCCAACCTCGAAGCACAGGATAAGAGTCTCGGGGAGGTTAAGAAATCAATGCTCGACACTTTCAAATCGGCTGCTTCAGATGCCCTTCTGCAGAATAATAAGCAATTTCTAGATCTTGCAAAGCCGCAGCTCGAAGCACAGGTGAATGCTTCAAAAGGCGATCTTGACATGCGCAAAAGTGCAATCGAAGAGATGCTGAAGCCGGTAAGGGAGTCCATTGACAGTTACAGGAAAAGAATAGAGGAGCTCGAAAAGGGATCTGAAAAGACCTTTGGTCAGGTCACGGAAATGCTCTCAAATCTGCAGACTACAAATGCTTCCCTCCAGAAGGAGACAGGTGCTCTGGTAAATGCACTGAGGAACCCAAGGGTCAGAGGACGATGGGGGGAGATAGGGCTCAGAAGGGCAGTCGAATTCTCAGGCATGTCGGCTCATTGCGATTTTATTGAACAGGTCTATACAGACGATGATGATTCAATCCTGAAACCCGACATGATAATAAACCTTCCCGGCAACGGCCATGTGGTAGTCGATTCAAAACTTCCTCTCGATGCTTACCTTGAAGCTCTGGAAACCGATGACGAAGCTGCCCGTAACATGTTGTTTGCAAAACATGCCAAAATGTTAAGGGATCATATTACCAGGCTTAGCAGGAAGCAGTACTGGTCACAATTCCCGAATGCACCCGATTTCGTGGTCTTGTATATGGAGGTAGAGTCGGCATTTAATGTAGCTCTGATGACAGACAAGACTCTTCTCCAAGACGCAATGAACGATAAGATAATTCTTGCTACACCTACCACCCTCATTGTCATTCTGAAATCAGTGGCAATGTCGTGGCAGCAGCATAACATTACGGAAAATGCGATGGAGATTATGAATGCAGCTGAAGATTTTTCAACCCGGGTAACCACCTTTGCCGACCATCTCGAAAAGATAGGCGGAGGGTTGAAGAATGCACTTAAAAGCTATAATGATGCGATAGGATCATGGGAAAGCAGGATAGTCCCTGCCAGCAGGAAGCTCGAGCAGCTGAAAGCCACGGAAAACAAAAATGCACTTCCCGATATTGAAAAAATAGACAAGCCTGTAAGAGGATTGAAAAAACCGGAGGAATAATTCCCTCAACCTGCAATCTGTAGCCTTCAGCCTGCAACAATCAAAATAATATTCCGGAATACTCGGGAACAGAAAAATGAAACTAAATGTTCTTGATGTGCAGCAAAAGTGAACAACTTGTGAAATAATAATTAAATTTGTTCGTTTTTTTTGACTTCAGCAAGATTTTTACCGGAAACAAGGTTATCCTTTATATTAGTCCTGTTTAATACGGCCAAATTTCCTGCTTTTGATTATTTTCATGAGGAATCTTGGTTTAATTTTTATTCTATCACTGGTAATATTCTTATCACCAGCTCTATACGGATCAAATGATTATCGCCCTGTCAATCGGAGATACCAGGTGACACAGGATACAATTGATAAGCAGCTCCTGTTCAATGGCAGGATATGGAGAAACCTTTTTTACAGGGTAAGAGGCGACCAGTTCCTGTTTTCCGATTCCTTCCTTCCGGCAACAATAGTTATTAACGGGAAGTCATTCCCGGGCAGCAGCATAAAGTACGACATCTGCAACGATGAACTCCTGACAAAAGCAGGACAGAATATAATCATTCAGTTGAACAAGCAGATTGTTGAATCTTTCACTTTTGTATATAACAATAAATCATGGCGTTTCCTAAAGCTTGACAAAGACAGCCTTAATGACCTGAATGGCTATGTCAACCTGCTTTACCAGGGAAATATTTCCCTCTTTGTCAAATACCGGAAAGTCATTCTTCTTCTGGCAGTAGATAATAAATATGATGAATTTGATCTGACACAGAAAATTTACGTGATGAAAGACGGCAAAGCCTATCCTGTCAGTAACCAGAATGATGTAATTGCGCTTTATAGCAGCTATAAACAGCAAATCAGAAATTTTATCAGGACAAATAAACTTCAAATATCACGAAAGAGTCCGGAAAGCTTTGTGCCTCTCATTGAATATTGTGATAAACTTGGACATTAGTAAGATGAGAGCTAAGCTTAAAATATTATTCATTTTTCTTGCGCTCTTTTATGCAAGCGCAGCTGAAGCCCAGCAGAATATTCAAATAGGGTGGGATTATTCCGGTATGAGTTTCACGGCTTTTGCGGCAAAGGCAGAAAGCCAGGACAGCCTCAGGTTCTTTTACATGGACGAATGGGTGAGCGATATCAGACTCGGGGAGTTTAAAAGTTCAGTTCTGTTATCTGACTTACTTGATGTTCTGTTCCGCGGACGATCTCTTTTTTATTACATCGATGATTCCGGCAACGTAATAATAACAAGGAATTTCGCAATTAAAATTACCGGCTCCGAAGCTTCACCGGGACTTAATTTCATACCTTCATCAAATTACAGTGACCAGGATAACCAGAAGACCTCTGCCTCTGCATACATCAATATCGGAAATCCGATTGACAGGAACAAGCCCGGCAATGCGATTTTAACGGGTTACATCACAAGCTCAGATACGAAGGAACCGGTAGCCGGGGTTACAGTTTTTAACCAGAGGCTAACATCAGGAACCATTTCCAACCAGTATGGCTTTTATTCACTATCCATGCCAAGAGGTTCCCATCAGCTTCAATTCACCTTTGTCGGGATGAAGGAGCAATCGGTAAATATCAATCTGAATGGTCCGGGTGAAATGAATATTGAGATGAACAGTGCACTCATTCCGCTTAAGGAGACAGTAGTTTCGGCCGACAGGAATATGGTGCTGAAAAGGTATGAGGTGGGAGCAGAAAAGATCAATATTACTTCATTTCGCCTTTTGCCCACATCCATGGGCGAATCAGACATAATAAAGAGCGTACTGTTACTTCCCGGCGTTCAGACAGTCGGCGAAGGATCAGCAGGATTCAACGTCAGGGGAGGCTCTGCAGATCAGAACCTCATACTGATGGATGGCTCCCCTCTTTATAATACATCCCATTTCTTTGGTTTCTTTTCTGCAGTAAATTCCGATATAATCAAGGATGTAACACTTTACAAAGGTGGTATTCCTTCCCGCTACGGTGGAAGGATTTCATCAATACTTGATATAAGTACACGGGAGGGAAACCGGAAGCAATTCAAGGGGAACGCAGGTATTAGCCCTATAACCACGCACCTTGTTATAGAAGGACCTATAAAGAAGGACACTAGCTCGTTCATCATCACGGCCAGGACTACCTATTCGAACTGGATATTCAAGCTTATTGATGACCCGGATCTTAAAAAAAGCAGGGCCTCCTTCTATGATATCAATGCCAAGTTCACTTACGACATCAACAGGAACAACAAGCTCGATTTCTCATCTTACCTGAGCCACGATTCGTTCAGGTTCAGTTCCGATACCGTATATGCCTACGATAACAGTATCTTAATAGCAAGATGGCGTCATTTCTTCAGCAGCAGGTTTTTATCACTGGTAACTCTGAATAACAGCAATTACCGGTATGATATATCTGGTGAAAGCGGCACCACAGAAGCATTTATACTGTCACACAGAATAAACAGCACGGGTCTGAAAGCCGATTTTAATTATTTCCTTGGACGTAATGAAATTAATTTTGGCACTGACCTCACATGGTACGGAGTAATTCCCGGAAGCTATAAGCCTGCCAGTGATTCATCACTCGTCAAGCCTGAAACACTGGCAAAGGAGAGAGCCTTGGAAGCCGCTCTATATATAGACGACAAGTTTGTTCTGAATGAATATGTCTCACTGAATGCCGGCATTCGATTCTCGTCTTTTTTAGCATTCGGCCCGGAGACCCTTTTGCTTTATGATCCGGGATTTGCAAGGAGCAGATCGTCGGTTACAGATTCTGTTTCATACAGCGCAGGTCACATTTCAAAATTATATGGCGGCCCGGAGTTTAGATTTTCAATGAATTTCAAACTGTCAAACAGCAGTTCACTTAAAATAAATT
>Ga0209540_10001177_pt1 | contig 20744 bp, 13 predicted proteins | sample BarGraIncu01121A_FD_184501 | JGI IMG/M metagenome (GOLD analysis project Ga0209540, IMG submission 184501) | Arctic peat soil microbial communities from Barrow, Alaska - Barrow Graham LP Incubations 011-21A (SPAdes) (version 2) | ecosystem: Environmental > Terrestrial > Soil > Wetlands > Peat... | reverse complement strand
TGAACGGTCTTCGACCTTCTTCTGTGAAGATGCCCTTTTAATGGGTGAGTATTCAGGAATGATGGACTGCTGAACTTACGTGAAAAATACGGGAACATAAGTCCGAAGGCATTTGCCCAGGCCTGGCGTCGGGAAGTGTCTCCGATACCATTGGAGCTGTCGCCTTCATCCTGGAGATCATCAAATATAATCTTGCCGATTATTCCCTTTTTCTGGTATTCAATAAGGTCCTTGTAAATCTCTGACTCTTTTGAGATCATAGTTGCACCAAGGGCCAGATCAAATGGTTTCTGGAGTATCAGCCAGTCCCTGTTCCTTTCGGCAATGTAACAGGCAACCTGAGCAGCAACGACGCTGCCGGAGCTTGATGAGACGATAACGAGCCTTGTGTCAGGGAAAAAGCTGTCATGGATCATCTGCTGCATGGCAGCTTCTGTGATCATGTTTTTTTTCGGATCTGAAATAGGAAACTGCGAGTTATTCAGGGCCCAGGCGACATTCAGCATTGGTATGCTGAAGTAAATTCCCTTGACCAGTTCAAAGTCTTCGCCCAGTATCTGCTTCATAAACCTGATGAATGAACCGGTAAAGACGTTGAATTTATCATCGCGGGATTCTCCTCCGGCAAAGAACCAGACCATGTATCGCCCTGCAAACAGGTCCCTGGTTTTATCGATCTTGCGGCGCTTCATTTCTTTTTCATTCAAAACAAAGATAAAATAAAAACGAAGTATTATTCTTCTGTTCAACTCTTTACTAATCAATAGTTAAAAATTCTTAATTAAATTGTCGCGAATCAGCACCAGAAAACAACCTGATGAATAATTCACTATCTTTTCCTCAGTATTCTCTGAGTTGAACTTTAATAATCATAACCTATGAAAGAAGAAAAAAAAGAATCCAGAAGAAGCTTTATAAAAAAATCTGCCGGAGCAGCCGCGCTGCTTTCCCTTCCGACCATTATACCGGCAAATGTGTTTGGCTCAAATGACAAAGTCAGAGTCGCGGTTATCGGTGTTAACGGCCGGGGAACTGCTCATATACAGGGATTTTCAAACCTGCCTGATGTGGAAGTTGCATGTCTGTGCGATCCTGACCTTGTTGTTCTTGGGAAGCGCGCACAGGAATTCGAGGCTAAATATGGAAAGAAAGTCATTCAGCAGCAGGATCTTAGAAGGGTGTTTGAAGACAAATCAATTGATGCAGTGAGTATTGCCACTCCGAATCATTGGCATTCGCTCGCTACAATATGGGCATGTCAGGCCGGCAAGGATGTTTACGTTGAAAAGCCGGGCTCACATAACATTCGTGAAGGGAGAAAAATGGTCGAGGCAGCAAAAAAATACAACAGGATTGTGCAGCATGGCGTTCAGCTTCGCAGCTCTGTGGCAGTCCAGGAAGCGATCAAGCACCTGCGTGATGGACTGATAGGAAATGTTTATATGGCCCGTGGTCTTGTTTTCCGCTGGCGCGATGATGTTGGGAAAAAGGGGACGGAACCTGTTCCTGAAGGTCTCGATTATAACCTCTGGACGGGACCTGCAGCCATGAAGCCTTTTTCCCGCGACTGGGTTCATTACAACTGGCACTGGCACTGGAACTATGGTAACGGCGATGTCGGCAACCAGGGAATTCATGAAACCGACCTGTGCATGTGGGGACTGAATGTAGGTCTTCCTGAAGTGATTACAGCCGGTGGCGGAAAGTTCCTCTTCGACGATGCAAAAGAGACACCGGAAGTGCTGGCAACAACATATTATTATCCGAAAGAGAAGAAGATCATTGAATTTGAGGTTCGTCCATGGATCACCAATGGAGAAAACGGCGCCGAGGTTGGAAATATATTCTATGGAAGCGAAGGATACCTGGTAGTATACAACTATGACAGGTACGAATCTTTCCTCGGAAAGAACAAAACACCTGGACCTTCACGCAGGGAGGGAGGCGATCATTTTCTCAATTTCATACAGGCTATACGCGCTCATGACAAATCGATTCTCAATGCTCCGGTCGAAACAGCTCACCTGGCTTCGGGGCTGGCTCACCTTGGCAATATCGCGTATCGTACCGGCCGTACTCTCTATTTTGATCCGGTTACAGAGAAGTTCGTAAATGACAAGGAGGCAGACAAATATCTTACCCGACCGGCAAGAAAACCATTTGTCGTACCCGACGAGATTTAATATTTTTAATACTTTGAAAAGAAGCGTCACATTCCAATTTTAAGGCAAAATGTGACGCTTTTATATATTAATTTAGTATATAATTAAATGGAGATTCTGAGCTTATCCGCCAACCGGCGTGTAAGCTCAGAATCTCACAATTTTATTCAGTTAGTAGTTAAGGAATCGCTTGAATTCTTAAAGTCAATTTAACTTTTCTTATTTGTAATTGATATTCTCTATTGATATCTTTGACACGATTAAAAAATGAAACAATGGGAAATTTGGGTTTTACCGAAATTCTGCTGATTTTACTTGTTGTTGTACTTCTGTTTGGAGGCAAAAAAATACCTGAACTGATGAAAGGTATCGGACAGGGAATGAAGGAATTCAAAAAAGCCTCCACTCTGGATGACGAACACGACAAGTTTAGCGCTGAAGAAAAGAACGAAGTGAAGAAATAATACCTGAGAGATTAATGCCAGGCATGAAGTCTTCTCCTGGATTAATCGGTTACCAGGTATCTTGGTGGTTTTCTGTGCAGTGTCATCTGCTCATATCCATAAGCTATTTCTATTAGGAGCGGTTCGCTCCATGCTCTCCCGAAGAAGGTAATTCCGACCGGCATTTCACCTATGAATCCCATTGGAACAGTTATTGCCGGGTATCCCGATATTGCAGCCAGGGATGAGCTTCCTCCAACGTAATGATCGCCGTTCAGAAGATCAGTTTTCCATGCCGGAGAACCGGTCGGAGCAATAAGCGCATCCAGCTTGTTATCTTTCATTATTTTATCTATTCCGTTCTTCCTGGTAGCCAGGAGCATCTGTTCAAGAGCTTTTTTATAACCAGGCGATGCAAGATCTCCTTTCTTATCTGCATCAATAAGTATTTTCTGATCGAAATATTTAAGTTCGACACTGTCTCTCCTGTTAAATTCAATAAGCTCTTTAATGTTTTTTACCGGTGCTTTTTCCCCGAGACCGGCAAAATACCTTTTCAATCCATCCTTGAACTCATAAAGCATTACCTCCATGGAAGCTTTTTCATAACCGGAACTCTCCGGAGCATCCACTTCGATGACAACTGCACCCTTTGATTCCATATCAGCAATTGCACGTCTCATCAGAGTATCTACCTTATCAGAAAAACCCATCAGGTTTTTTATAACACCGATCTTTTTCCCGCTTAGTCCGTCCGCATTAAGATATTTTGAATAATCTTTCAGGGCTTTTCCCTCAGATTGTTTTGTTTTCCCGTCGTTTGGATCAATCCCGGTGAGAGCCCCGAGCATAATAGCAGCATCGGTCACTGTGCGGCACATTGGGCCGGGAGTATCCTGTGTATATGAAATCGGAACAATCCCGGAACGGCTTATGAGCCCGACAGTAGGCTTAATCCCGACAATGCCATTATTATTTGAAGGACATACAATTGAGCCATTGGTTTCAGTTCCTATAGCAGCCATGCAGAGGTTTGCCGACACTGCCACCCCTGATCCCGAGCTTGAGCCGCAGGGATTGCGGTCGAGGACATAAGGATTAAGTGTCTGCCCGCCGACACCGCTCCACCCGCTCGAAGACACCTTTGCCCTGAAGTTTGCCCATTCACTCAGATTTGATTTTGCAATGATAACTGCACCGGCCTCCCTTAACTTCGCTGCCACATAGCTGTCGGCAGGGGCAAATGAATTCTTCAGAACAGTAGCGCCGGCAGTCGTCGTCATCCTGTCGTGAGTGTCAATGTTATCCTTTAGGATCACCGGCACGCCGAACAAAGGCCCTGCTTTCTTCCCTTCAGCCATCTCCTTGTCGAGCTCTTCCGCGATCTCCATTGCATCAGGATTAATGACAAGAACTGAATTAAGAGCCGGACCATTCATGTCTATTTCCATTATACGGTCTATGTAGGCTGAGACCACATCAGCTACGGAAAACTGACCTTCCCTATAACCAAATTGAAGCTTTGGTATTGTCATCTCCTCAAGCCACCTGTCTTTATCTCCAGCCTGTTTTTTCTTATTATCACTATTCTGGCATGCAATTAAAAGCAATATAAAGAGAGCCAGTCCAAAAGTGAATTTTGCATGTATATTCTTCATGATGGTTAAATTTCATTAAATGATTTCTGATCTGCGTTCATAAAAGTATAATTAATCCGCAGTTTTTAATAATTTTGTTATGATGCATCAGGGATTATATTAACCCCTTTGACCATCCGATTCGCCTGATTTCAATTTTAAAGAATTGTTTACAGGAAAATGAAAAATGTTTTTTTAAAAATCCCTGAACTATGCCATTCCCGCCAGGGATTGGTATTGGCAACTGTCATTGGAACAAGAGGGTCAACCCCTCAAAAGCCCGGAAGTTCGGCTCTGTTTGATTCAGTTGAACTTATTGCAGGGACAATCGGGGGTGGCATTGTTGAAGGCAGAGTTGCCGAACTTGCCGCTAAATGCAGCCTGACAAAAAAGTCAGACTGGATCACCCATCATCTTGATAATGATATTTCAAATAAGGAGGATGCAATCTGCGGAGGCGAAATAACCGTGCTGGTCGACGGAAATCCTTGCCTTCATCTGGAAGTATTTAAGGAGATCAGGGATTCAGTTGCAGCAAGGGTGCCGGGAATACTTATTTCACAGGTAAGGAGGGAAGACAACGGGAATGTATCTATAGAGAGGCAGTGGATGACCGCAGATAAGCTTCCGGTGTTTCCTGCAGAAGCCATGGAGAAAATACGTCCCGAAGCTTCTGAGATCCTTTCATCTGCTGTTACTGAATTCAGGCAAATAGAAATTTCAGTACATGGGACAAAACCGGGGATGGTTCTCCTCGAGCCTGTGTTCCCGCAAAAACAGCTTATTATTGCAGGAGCCGGTCATATAGGCAAAGCGTTGTCACACCTTGGCAAAATGCTTGACTTTGATATCACCGTGATTGATGATCGAGAGGAATTTGCAAATAAGGAAAACCTTCCTGATGCAGATACCATAATAGTCGGTGAGATAGGGCCGGCAATGAAAGAAATAAAAAAGGGAAGAGATTCATATATTGTAATAGTTACAAGAGGCCATAATGACGATGCTGAAGCATTAAAGCCGTGCATCGGTTCAGGTGCAGCTTATGTAGGCATGATAGGAAGCAAGGTGAAAGTCGCCAGGATGAAGGATGAATTCATCAGAAATAACTGGGCCGCAGAAGAGCAATGGAAACAGATTTTCAGCCCGGTGGGACTCGATATCAAATCCAAAACCGTTGAAGAGATTGCTTTAAGCATAGCAGCTCAGCTGGTTTTGGTCAGAAACAGTTAAGATTAAGTGTACATCGTACACTTAATCCGGTATTTTAAAATTTTGATTGTTAAAAATAAATCTCTATTAAACGGATAATAAATGAAATTAAAAAAAAGATTCTTCGCTTCACTTCGTTCTGCTCAGAATGACAGACACATGTGTTTTGAGGGAAGGGGGTGGTTGGAAGCACAGCTTCCAACCACCCCCTTAGACTCTCCAACTCACTAAACACTTGTCATTCTGAGCGAAGCGAAGAATCTTATAATTATAATCGATCTATGAAAAAAAGAATAATTTATGAATGATATCTGGGCAATAATACTTGCTGCCGGTGAGTCGTCGCGCATGAAAGCCCCCAAAATGGTATTGCCGTTTGGAAAGAACACTATAATTGAAACAGTAATTGCAAATGTTGCGGCCTCGGATATAGATAAAATGGTAGTTGTTCTCGGATCATGGAAGGAAGAAATATTGCAGGTTATTGACAAGTATCATGTAAATCATTGTTTTAATGATAATTACAAACAAGGTATGCTCTCTTCTGTTCAATGCGGACTTAGGTTCATTCCTGGTGAATTCAAATGTGCGCTTATTTGTCCCGGAGATCAGCCCATGGTTGATAAAGGAATTATAAACATGTTAATCTCAGCTTTCAATAAATCGGGGAAAGGGATTGTGGTCCCTTTACATGAAAAAAAACGAGGGCATCCGGTAATTATTGGCAGCAGGTTTTATAATGAAATTTTAAATCTCGAGCCTGTCGACACTTTACGGCGAATAATGGATAACCATCCTGGTGATATTGAAGAGGTCGAAACAACCTTTTCATCAGTTCTGAAAGATATAGATACTCCTGATGATTATTTAAATGAATTAAAACTAATAAGGTAAATATGGAAGAGACAATTCGCTTTTCATTAAATGGGAAAAAGACCGAGCTCCGCATTGATCCATCTCAGACATTGCTATGGGTTTTGCGGAACAACCTTGGGATGACCGGCACCAAATTTGGCTGCGGTACAGGATTCTGCGGAGCTTGTACTGTTCTTGTCAATAATGAGCCGGTAAGATCATGTTCAATGTCCGTTGGAGACGTTGCCGGGAAGAAAATAGTTACCATTGAGGGTCTTGAAAAGAAAGGAAAACTGCATCCGGTTCAAAAAGCATTTATTGAACACGATGCTCTTCAGTGCGGTTATTGCACTCCCGGAATGATAATGACAGTCACCGGGCTGCTTATTAAAAACCCTTCGCCGACCCGTCAGGAGATAATAGACGGGCTCGAGAATAGTTACTGCCGCTGTGCGGCACATGTTCGTATCATTGAGGCTGTTCAGACAGCTGCCAAAGAAATGAAAGGAGGAAAGTAATCATGAAAGAAAAAGATAATAACACTGCTGTAAGCTCAGGGAAAAAAGAGAGATCGGGAATAAAAAGAAGAAGTTTCGTTCAGCTCATGGGTGGAGGGATATTCATTTTCTTTGCGCCATGGAAATCTCTTGAGCTGCTTTCAGCGCCTGCCGAACAGGCAAGAAGCCTTCCGAAGGATTACAATGCCTTTCTTCATATTGCTGAAGACGGAACCATAACCTGCTACACCGGCAAGATTGAAATGGGGCAGGGGATCATTACCTCTCTGGCACAGGAGATGGCTGAGGAGCTCAATGTACCCTTTGAAAAAGTAAAGATGGTAATGGGAGATACCGATCTGTGCCCGTATGATCAGGGAACATGGGGATCGATGTCGACCCGCAGCTTTGGCCCGAGGATGAGAGCCGCTGCCGCCGAAGCCAGAGGTGTGCTTGTAGGTATGGCCTCGGCTCAGTTGGGCGTTCCTGCTTCGCAGCTTGAAGTTCGTGATGGTATTATAGTTGATACTAAAAATCCTGCCAGTAAGGTTACCTATGGTCAGCTTGCAAAAGGCAAGAAGATTGAGAAATTCCTTGATGATAAACCGGCCCCGGAGGATTTTTCAAAATTTACTTATGTGGGTAAATCACTTAAGAGAAGCGATGCTTACCTGAAAGTTACCGGCAGGGCAAAATACTGCGGCGACATGAGGCTACCGGGCATGATTTATGCACGGATACTGCGTCCGCCGTCACATGGCGCCAAACTGATATCTGCAGATGTCTCAGGAGCCGAAAAGATAGCTGGTATTTCGGTTGTCCGCGATGGTGATTTTATTGCAGTGATAAGCGAGAATCATGACAAAGCCGATGAGGCAATTGTGAAGATCAAAGCCGACTATTCCTTTGATGAGATGAAGGTCAGTGACAAGACGCTTCATGATTTCATGCTGAAGGCTGATACCCGCGTAAATGTAGCCAGGACAAGCGGTGACCTTGAAGCAGGCAGGCTGCTTTGTGATAAAGTATTTGAATCCGAGTACCACGATCCATACCTGGCGCATGCATCAATTGAGCCGCATACTGCGCTGGCTTATCTTGACAATGGCAAAATGATTGTATATGCAGCCACTCAGTCGCCCTTTGGATTACAGGATGGGATTGTCAGGGAACTGGGTTTTGCCAGGGAGAATGTAAGAGTCATCACTCCGTTTGTTGGCGGCGGCTTTGGAGGGAAAGGTGCATTTCAGCAGGGGATTGAGGCCGCCAGGCTTGCAAAACTTACCGGAAAGCCGGTAATGCTTGCATGGACCCGGGATGAGGAGTTCTTCTATGATACTTTTCACCCGGCCGGTGTGGTTAAGATCAATTCAGGGATCGATAAATCGGGAAAGATCCAGATGTGGGATTACCATGTATATTTTTCCGGAACACGGGGTTCGGATACGATTTATGATGTTCCGAATGCGAAGACTACAAGCTACAGTGAAAAGGACACCTCTCCGGTTCATCCGTTTGGCACCGGTGCCTGGAGGGCGCCGAATAACAATACCAATACCTTTGCCCGCGAGTCGCAGATCGATATTATGGCATCAGCCGCAGGGATCGATCCTCTTGAGTTCAGGCTTAAGAACCTGAAAGATGAAAAGATGATCGACTGCTTCAAAGCTGTCGCAGAAAAATTCGGTTATGTTGCCGGCAAATCTCCAAGCGGAAGAGGGATAAGTGTAGCATGCGGAATTGATGCGGGAACCTGGGTGGCTGATATGGCTGAGGTTCAGGTCGACAAAGCCACAGGGAAAGTCAGGGTATTGCGTATAGCCTGTGCACAGGATATGGGACTATGTGTCAATCCGGAAGGAGCCCTGATGCAGATGGAGGGTTGTATGACGATGGGCCTTGGTTATACTTTTACTGAGGAGATCCACTTTGAGGGCGGTAATATCCTGGACCGTGGATTTGATTCTTACGATATTCCTAAATTCTCATGGCTGCCGAAGCTTGATTGTGTAATTCTTGACAGGAAGGATAAAGCTCCGCAGGGCGGTGGCGAACCGGCAATAATTGCTATAGGTGCTGTCGTTGCCAATGCTATATATGATGCTACCGGCGCAAGACTTTACACTATGCCATTTACTCCGGAACGGGTGCTGGAAGCGTTAAAGAAAGTATAAGGAAAGGTGCAACGGTACAAGGGCCAGGAAGAAGAAGCGGAGAGTGGGTGAGGGCGAGACAAGGATCAGGATCTATTTTACAACTTCATGCTTGTTATAGATCATCATAAGATCGGAAAGCGAGCTTTGTTTTGCAAGAGCGGCTTCAGTCTTGCACATGGCAGCTTCTTTGACAGTGTCTGCTTTTTCCATAGCCATCTTTGCTGAGTCACCACAGCAGGAAGCTTTCTTCATACCCATTTTTGCTGAATCACCAGAGCAGGAAGCTTTCGCCATAGTAGTGTCTTTGGCTTCCTCAGAAGGTTTCTCGGCACTATTTGCTTTTTCAAGGCGGCCTTCAACTGATATTTTGCTGCCAACCAGATCTGCCGGAAATTTTGGGCTGTTTTCGCCGGAAGCTACTTTAAGCATTATATCCGGGTTGTTGCCAACTATAAACATCTCCTTGCCGGTATGAGGACAAACCTCAACTACCTTGCCTTCAACTTTAATGTTTTTACCAATATAGTTTGAAGGGTTTTCAATCAGTGAAGCAAATTCAACTTTTACAGACTTGTCACCACCGGTCTTATTTCCGCATGATGAAACCAATATGACGGTAATTGCTAGAGAAAGGATTTTTCTGATCATAATAATTAAAATTTGTTGGTTATAGATTAGTTCAATATTATTCAGTTTACAAGTATAACGGTTTTCTTCTTAAAAATGAATTCTTAATATCATGAGTTGCGGCTGATATGAGCTATTCCTTAAAAAAACTTAAATAATAACCTAGATGTCATGGAATATCTAACTTTGATTTGTTGTCTAAACAGATATAATTCAACCAATAAACTGGAAAATGAAAAAAAATGTAAAATTTTTTAAGATTTCATTATCAGCAATGATAATCAGCGCTTTCTTATTTATGCCTCTTACTGTTAATGGTCAGGCAGGTAAAACTAATTTTGCCGGAACATGGGCATTTAATGCAGAGAAGAGCAATATGGGCCAGGCTCCTCAGGGACAGCCGGGTCAGGGTCAGCCTGCACAGGGTCAGCCAGGTCAGGGCCAGGGTATGAGAGGTGGTTTTGGCGGAGGTAACTTCGTTGCAGCTCAGGATGCAAACCTTCTTACCGTAGACCGTACAAGGCCAGATCAGAATGGTACACCGCAGACCACTACAAGCAAATATACTCTTGATGGAAAAGAGTGTGTAAACACTTCAGGAATGGGTGAGGCAAAATCAGTTGCTACTTGGGCAGCCGATGGAAAATCTCTCACCATTGTAACGAACAGGACATTCGACCGCAACGGTCAGTCAATGACAATGAAGACCACCGAAGTATGGTCGTTTACAAGTCCTACCGAACTTTCTATTGTTTCAACCAGGACATCTCAGAATGGCGACAGGACGAACAAAATGGTTTATGACAAGAAGTAATTATTCAACACTTCCGAAAATAAAAAGGAGGGCTCATTTGAGTCCTCCTTTTTTTTGTTAACCTTTTTACTATTAAAATGATCAATGACTTTTATCAATTGGGATATTCTAAAATCCTTTCTTCTTTCTCACTTCACTGATAAGTTCCATGCCGGCCATCTTGAATTTGCTTCCATCGGAAGGTTCCGTGACATATATTTTCATTCCAGGTTTAAGTCCTTTTTCAACAATCATCTCCTTATCATTAGCCTTACCAGGGATAATCACCTGCCGGTAACCGCTTTTTGTATAAACAAACGGAATTGTATCTGGCCCAGTATGTACACACTCACTCGGTATATAAGCAACATTTTGGAAGGTCTCGATCATTATCTTGTTATTGGTGGTCATCGATGGTCTCAGGTTCATGTCGGTACCATCAATCTTTATCATTACTTCAAATACTTTCGAGTCGGTATTGGGAAGTTTTTCCCCGATATTCGCAATGCTCAGAACGGTCCCGGAATAAGTCTTGGCAGGGAAGGCATCGATCGTAATGATTACTTTCTGTCCTGTTTTCACCTTGTTTATCTCGATTTCGCTTACATAAGCTTTCGAAAGCATCGATGTAAGGTCAGGCAACGTTGCAACAACCCTGTCGAACGCATCAATGTTGGAACCCGCTTTCCTTTTAGTACCGAACCTGTTCTTCTTATAAATGATCATTCCTGATCCGGGTGCATAAATTGTAAAGTTTGCAAGCACCTCTTCGTAATCTTTTACTCTTCTCCCGATTCTGGTTGTCCACCAGCGCTGAGTCTTTATATTTGCCTTTGTCTGAGCATCCCTGAGCAGATAGGTTCTCAGCAGTTGCTCAAGTACCCTCTTTGCCTGGTCGTAATTGATTTCAGCCTGCCGCTGGATTTGCGGTGATTCATATTTTGAATTGTGGAATGTAAGTTCAGCTTCATCAACTGTATGCCTCTGGTTGCTTATCTGGTCCCTTATATTGTTCATCGTCATTGCTGTGTCGAGCAAGGCCATAGCAAGGTTTGTCTGCAGGGATGTAAGTCTCTCCCTTGCATCCTTAAGCGAATTGTCGAGCTCAGTCTTATCAAGTGTTGCAACAAAATCTCCCTTCTGAACTACAGTTCCTTCAGCTACAAGGTCAGTAATCTTAATATTGGTTGAATGTATATCGTGTCCCTGCGAAAATTCCGGACCTTTGATTTCGATTGAATTCTCTGCTACCAGTTCACCCGTTGTATTAATCGTTATGTCAAATTTACCGGAGCTGACTTCTGTAAATTGTGCTGTACTCTTTTTCTTTGAAGTGATTTTATTGAAAACAGTCAGAGCAATAATGGTAGTCAAGACAACTATTAAGGTGATGACTAAGGTTCTTTTCATTTAATGATAATAAGATAACCGAATATTAATAAAATTTCAGGCTACGAAAGTATGAAATTAAAGTGATGGAAATATTTAGGCCAGTGCTTTTTAACTTAAATTAACATGAGGCTGGAGGTCATTCAGCGTCTGTAAAAAACAACCATGGATCTACCTTTGGTAGCCGTCTTCGTCGGCCGAAGGCTGAAGGCAAAATAAGGAGTATCACAGAGTTTCGCAGGTATAATCTGCAGTGCTACTCTGTGAAACTCCGTGCTGAGTCCTTTTATTTACTGAATCTTTATTGAAACCGAAGATCCTTTTAGTCCCTTTGATGCCGCTTTAAGGGTTATTGAACCTGATGCATTTTTATCGGCAGCCACAATAACCAGGCATAAGCCGTTATAGGCTTTTTTGGATTTTGCCTGGAATGATTCATGACTGGTCGCATCTCCGTTATCGGTTGCAACAATCCTCCCTGGTCCCTCGATGCTGAAATCGAGCTGGTTGCCGCTGCGTGGGACCATTAATTTGTCCTTGTCCTCAATCTTTACAGTCACGAAGATCAAATCTTTACCGTCGGCCGAAACTGCAGGCCTATCGGCTGCCATTGAAAGCTGGTATGCCTTACCGGTAGTTTTAACAGCATCTTCGGCCCATTTCTGGCCATTTTTATAAGCTATCACCTTTAATTCACCAGGTTGGTAAACTACATCATCCCACCTGAGGCGATATTCAAGCTCACCCTTCTTTTTCATTCCTAGCGATTTGCCATTCAGAAATAATTCTGCAGCATCGCCTGAGGTATATACAAAGACCGGAGTAACGAGTCCTTTCCTTTCAGGCCAGTTCCAGTGAGGCAGTATATGTGCCATAGGCAGCTCAGGTCTCCATTTCGACTGGTAAAGCCAGAACCTGTCTTTTTTAAATCCTGCCAGGTCAAAAATGCCAAAGTAACTGCTTCGCGATGGGATCTCCTGCGTGCCAAGCTTCTCGAGCCATTTATTCAGAGCCTCTTTTCTTCTCTCATTCCTTGCATATTTCAGATCGGTGATATCATCATAATAAGGTGTAGACTCACCTATGTAATCAAATCCCGTCCATACAAATTCACCGAAAGTGGCCGGGAATTTATCCATCATGGTCCATTGCTGATCGGGAGTAGTAGCCCATCCGGGGTAAGCAAGATCATAGGAGCTTATCTGGAATATCCCTTTTCCGGGAAGATTGTTAAGTAGATCACCCTGAACCACCGGGAAATAATATTCTCCCCTTGAACTTATTGTTGATGTTGATTCAGTTGAAAAGAATGCAAGATTTGCATTGTCGGGAAGGGCAAAGAATTTCTGATAGTTCTGCAGGTTATAATTTATACCGAAAACATCGAGGGATTTCTGGAATCCGTTGGTTCCAGAGCCGCCCCAGTTGCACCCCGAGGTCACCGGACGGGTCACATCTTCTGATTTAACAATTCTGTTTAATGCCAGCGCCAGGGAGGGCTTATCCTGATCGTTTACCTCGTTGCCTATACTCCAGAGGAAAACGGAAGGATGGTTTCTGTCGCGGCGGACAAGTGTTTTAAGATCTTCCACAACCCAGGCGTTGAATAACTTATTGTAGTCAAGAGGTTTCTTTGGAGTTATCCAAGCGTCAAATGCCTCATCCATAACAAGGAATCCCAGCTTATCACAGAGATCCAGGAGCTCCGGTGCCGGCGGGTTATGGCTTGTCCTGATCGCATTGCATCCCATCTCCTTAAGAAGCTCGAGCTGACGCTCTGCAGCCCTCGTATTGAATGCAGAACCAAGGGCACCGAGATCGTGGTGGTTGCAGACTCCATTTACATTTACTTTTTTCCCGTTGAGATAAAAACCATCCCTTGCAGTGAAATTGAGCGTTCTGAATCCGAAGTTTGTTTCAACAACATCCGCCGCTTCATCGCCTTTGTAAACATTGACAACTATTTTGTAAAGCTCAGGATTTTCGAGATCCCACAAAACCGGGTTCTTAACATACATTCCAAGAACAAAATTGTGCCTTGAAGCTGCAGGTATCAATGCTTTGACATCTCCGGTCTTTACAACCGGCTCACCGGCAGGCAGTTGTTTATTATCGAGCTTATAAACAGTTGCATTCACGGTAACAGTGGCTGGTTCATTGAGATTATTTTCAATCTCTGCCTGCACCTCAAGTGCTGCCCGTTCTGTTTTAATCTCGGGTGCCGTACAGTAAAGTCCGTTGTGAACAACATGAACCTGGGTGGTTTTAACAAGCCATACGTTTCGGTAGATGCCTGCTCCAGGGTACCAGCGCGAATCCCAGTTCTTCGTGTCGAGTCTGACAGCAATAAGGTTCTCTTTTCCGATATTTACATAAGGAGTGAGGTCAAGCCTGAAGGAAGTATATCCATAGGGCCATTCACCGACATATTTCCCGTTGAGCCAAACTTTTGCATTGGCCATAGCACCGTCGAAATCGACATAAATGCGTTTATCCTTATCTGATTCCTTCAGGGTGAAATGCTTCCTGTACCATCCGATGCCTTTCCAGGGAAGCAAACCAGTGTTATTCTCAAGAGTATCGTTAAAAGGGCATTCGATTGCCCAGTCGTGAGGCACGTCTACAGTACGCCATGCATTGTCATTTACCGCAGGCATCTCCAACCCTGCAGGCTCCCTGTCAGAGGCTACGGCTTCATTTGCAGCATTGAAATACTTAACAAATTTCCAGCCTTCATTGAATGATTCACGCGTGCGGGGAGCATTCTGGCCCAGCGATACGCAGGTCAGCCCCACCAAAAAGAATGCAAAAATTGATATTCGTTTCATGTCAGTTTATGTTTGTATTTTTTTTCTAAGGTAGATAATTTGAACAAAAATACTAACTCTTTATTCTTCCTCCTCACTTTTACCTTTTTACTTTTACCTTTTTACCTGTATCTTTTTACTTTTGTCTTTTATCTTAAAAAATTAAAAAATGTCTAAGTCTTCCCTTTTTATCGCTTCAGCTCTTGTAATGTTCTCAATGAGTTTTCCTGCAGAAGCACAGTATATTCCTCCATCACTAAAACAATTTACCAGGCAGGATTCCCTCAGGGGATCAATAACACCTGAAAGGGCATGGTGGGACCTTAAGTTTTACCATCTCGACATTAAGGTAAATCCATCGGACAGTACAATATTCGGAACAAACACGGTGGTTTACAAGGCTTTAAAGGGTGCTCCAGTTATGCAGATCGACCTTCAGGAACCGCTGAATCTTTTAAAGGCAGTTCAGAACGGGAAGGAACTGGTTTTTAATCGTGAGGGGAATGTGTACTGGATCCATATGGCAGAGAGCCAGGAACCGGGGAAAATCTATTCACTGATTCTAAGCTATGGGGGGAAGCCGAAAATATCGCTACGGCCGCCATGGGAGGGAGGTATAACCTGGAAAATGGATAAAAATAATAAGCCTTTTATTGCATCAACCTGCCAGGAGGATGGGGCAAGCCTCTGGTGGCCCTGCAAGGACCATATGTACGACGAGCCCGACAGCATGCTGATAAGCGTTAATATTCCATCTGGCGTTATGGATGTATCCAATGGCAGGTTAAGAAGCGTTGTAAAACAGAAGAATAAGACAACTACCTATAACTGGTTTGTCGCTAATCCGATAGATAATTACGGCGTTAATATAAATATTGCAGATTATGCTCATTTCTCGGAGGTATTCAAGGGTGAGAAGGGAAATCTCGACTGCAATTACTATGTACTGAAGGAGAACCTTGAAAAAGCCAGGGAGCAGTTCAAGCAGGCACCGATGATGCTTGCTGCCTTTGAGCACTGGTTCGGGCCGTACCCATTCTATGAGGACGGTTACAAGCTGGTTGAAGCGCCGTACCTGGGAATGGAGCACCAGAGCTCGGTTACATATGGGAACGGCTACAGAAATGGTTACCGCGGAATAGACCTGAGTGGTACCGGCTGGGGAGATAAATTCGACTTTATCATTGTCCATGAGTCGGGTCATGAATGGTTTGCAAACAGCATAACATATGAGGATGTTGCAGATATGTGGGTACACGAAAGCTTTGCAAATTATTCAGAAAGCCTTTATGTGGAATACTATTTTGGTAAGGAGGCGGGTGCTGAATATGTCCTTGGCTGCCGTCAGAATATAAGGAATGACAGGCCTATCACAGGTATATATAATGTCAATAAAAGCGGGTCGGGAGATATGTACTACAAGGGCGGAAGCATGCTCCATTCTATTCGCCAGATCGTTGGTGACGACGAAAAGTGGAGGGCTATCCTGCGCGGAATGAACCGGGATTTTTATCACCAGGTCGTGAAGGGATCACAGATTGAAAACTATCTCAGCGAAAAAACAGGCCGCGATCTTAAGCCTTTCTTTGATCAGTACCTGAGGGATATACGGATCCCTGTCTTCGAATATTTTATCAAAGGCACCAAACTGAGTTTCCGCTGGAATAACTGCGTTTCCGGATTCAATATGCCTTTAAAAATATTTGTCTCGGGAAAAGAAATGAAAATAGAACCGACAACCATGTTCACCAGTGTCGATCTCGGAATAAGCAATGCCGTAATTGTCGTCGATCCGAATTATTATGTCGCAGCCTTAAATATGACAGGTAAATAAAAAATCTGCCTGATCAATGCAACCTGCGAAAAAATTCTCCCGCAGATCACATTGACCTGGCAGATTAATTGAGTTAAGATATTCCTTATTGTTTTATAAATTCCAACTGCCCGAATCCTATTTTTTCAAGAGGTTTTGCCTGTGTAGCTGCATCTCCGACAACGACATAATACATTTTGCCGGGAACAATATACTTTTCTGCAATGGCCTTTGATTCTTCAACAGTCATATTCCTGATTACATTATCTTCCTGCTTGATATAATCTTCCGGCAACCCGTATTTTGTCATAGTAGCTAGCATGCCTACCTTTGCGTCATTGGTTTCAAAACGGAGTGCATTTGATCGCAGCATGCAGTTTTTAACGAACTGAAGATCGGAATCCGACAAGCCGTTCCTGAATTTTTCCAGCTCCTCCTTAATTATCTTCATTGATTCAAATGTTGCGTCTGATCTTACGCTCGATGCTGCAATGAACGGGGCAATCCCTTTCATTTCCTGGAAAGTGCTGGAGGCTCCGTAGGTATAACCTTTTTGCTCGCGAAGAATCTGGTTGAGAATGCTGGTGAAAGCTCCGCCGAGCCTGTAGTTGATGAAGTTGGCTTTTACATAGTCGGGGTTCGATCTTGAGAGGGCCGGGTATCCCAGATAAATAACAGACTGGCGCGAACCTGGAATATCGACAAAATATATTGTCGATTTATCAGGAGAAGCCGGTGCCGGATAATTGTTAAATGCAACATCATTTGCTTTCCAGTCCTTCTGAAACGATTCCAGCGCTGCCAGAACCTGTTCCTTTGTCACGTTCCCGGCTACAAGGATTCTTGTGACCTTTGGAGAGAAGCATCTGTTGTAATAATTCTTCAGATCGTTCAGGGTGATTTTGTTAATCGACTCGCGTGTACCCATAGAGCTGTACCCGAAGATATTATCCTTGCCGTAAAGCAGCCTGTAGAATGTGAGACTGGCGACGCGGTTCGGCTGGGCCAGTGCCTGGATGATATTATTTCTTGTGCGGATCTGAGCTATGCGGAATTCCGTTGTATCCCATCTCGGTTCAAGAAGGATCTCTTTCATCAGTGCCACAGTCTTTTCAAAGTTACGCGAGAGCATGCTTGCGCTCATGGTCATTTCTTCACGGCCGGCATACATGTTTATGCTCGATCCAAGGAGCTCGGTCTCCTCCTCCAGCTCTTCAGGAGTTTTATTCTTTGTTCCCTGCGGCAAAACGTTTGCCACCATTGAAGCCACTCCGGGAAGGGTGATATTATCCTGTGATATTCCGCCATCCATTACGATGCTCAAGCCTACCAGCGGAAGCTCGCTGTTTTCAATGCCGTAAACATTTATACCATTTGACAGCACTTCATGCCAGTTCTTCGGAGCGTTAACCTCAGGCTCGGGCCCGGCAGGAGGTTCAATGGTGCGGTCTATTGCTGAGGATGTTTTTTCTATTATTTCTTTGCCTTCTGCAGCTATTTTAACCTTCGATGCCTGGGTTATATTCTCTTCCTTAACACCTGCAGGTACAGAGCTGTCGGCAACCATTGTGATCTGCCCCTTTGGAACAAAGCTGGTAACAATATGCGGTTTATCTTTAATATATTTATCATAAACCATCTTAATGTCATTGAGAGTCACAGCCTTTATGTTTTCAATGTCTTTTTCAATGAATCCGGGATCGTTAAGGAAAGTATTATAGAATGCAAGCCGAAGCGATTTGTTAAACACACTGTTGAGACCTTCGTAGAAGTTCTTTTCACTTGAAGCCTTGATCCTTTGCACATCTTTTTCGGTAATATCGTCCTTTTCAAACCTGGCGAAAGCCTCGGCAATGCCGCTCTCTATTTCCTTAAGCGACTTTCCTTCATCGGCCCTGATGTTTATGGTAAATTCGCCGGCCAGTTCGCTTGAATTATTATAGGCTGTTGTTCTCGATGTAAGTTGTTTTTCTTTCACCAGAACCTTGTACAGAGGTGCTTTCTTGCCATCGGCAAGTACTTTTGCAAGAAAATCGAGAGCATACGCATCCTTGCTGTAAGCCTGAGGAACAGGCCATACAATAGTTATTTCAGGAGCATTGGCAAAATTATCCTCGTGATAGAATTTTTTTGTCTGAGCGAGTGATACGGTCATCGGTCCGCGTGTGGCAACTTCGCCATGCGATTTGATCTCGCCAAAATACCTGGTGAGAAGGATTTTCACCGAGTCAGGATTGAAATCTCCTGCAAGTACAAGAGTTGCGTTATTGGGACCGTAGAATTTCCCGTAATAGTTTTTGACATCATCTATTGTTGCATTCTTGAGATCTTCCATTTCGCCAATCACTTCCCAGTTGTACGGATGTTCAGCAGGATAGAGGTTCTTGTCGATTACATATTCTGTAAATCCATAAGGCGTATTGTCTTCCCTTTGCCTTTTTTCATTCTGCACGACGTTTTGCTGAAGAGCCATCAGATGAGGGGTGACCGAATTAATAAAGAATCCCATGCGGTCCGATTCAAGCCATAGAACCTTTTCAAGTGCATTTTTGGGGAACATCTCGAAATAGGTTGTGACATCACGGGTTGTAAATCCGTTATTCTCACCGCCGGAACCTTCGATGATCTTGTCAAATCTTCCGGGCTCTGCATTTTCTGAGCCGCCGAAGAGAAGATGCTCAAAGAGATGGGCAAATCCTGTCTTGCCGGGTGTCTCCCTGCTTGAGCCGACATGGTACATGATTGCATATGATATCATGGGATCAGAGTGATCGGCGTGAAGGATCACCTGTAACCCGTTGGGCATAACATATTTATCATATGAAATGCTGAGTTTGTCTTTTTCAGGCGCTTTTTTGCATGCTGAAATGACCACGATCATGGCCATGACAAGTAATAACTTATTGAAAATACCGGATTTGTTCATGTGAAATTTTATTAATAAGTTGAACGATGAAAATTTGAGTAACGAATTTATTAATTAAAAGCATAAATCTCTGCAGGAGGGGAATAAAAATCTTGCTTATTTCAGAAATGTTGAAGCTCTGATGATATGAGTTTAGACGAATTATTTGTAGATTTACGAGTAGAAACAATTATTTAAATTAAAGATATGGGAAATAATAGCCGTCGTGATTTTTTGAAAAAGACCATTCTGACAGGGGCCGGTCTTATAGTTCTGCCCGTGATTTACAAAAAATCTGCTTATGCAGGAGGATCTGCAAACAGCCTGATCAGGTTTGCGCAGATCGGTTGCGGACGTGAGGGTACAGCCGACTATATGGGAACGATACGTCATACCGACCTTTGCAGGATGGTAGCCGTTTGCGACCTTGACTCAAAACGGCTCGACATTGCAAAAAGTACAGTCGAGACATTCTATAAAAACAAAGGCGAAACTAACGTTGAAGTAAAAACCTATCATGATTTTCATGAACTGATTGCCAGTCCCGATATCGATGCAGTCATCGTAAGTGTTCCTGACCACCAGCATGCGCTGGTTGCAATTCAGGCTCTTCTTGCCGGGAAAGATGTTTATGTTCAGAAACCTCTTACGTACAGCATAACTGAGGCAAAAGCACTCAGGGCAACTGTAAGGGCAAAACACAGAATACTCCAGACAGGAAGCCAGCAACGCTCAGAAAAGCCATGGAATACCTTCAGAATAGCCAGCGAAGCAGTCCGCAATGGCCGCATTGGCAAGGTGCAGAAGGTGAAGATAGGTATAGGTATCGACAGGCCCAAAGGTGTAAAGCCGGAACCACAGGAGGTACCTGCCAACCTCGATTATGACCGTTGGCTGGGACCTGTTCCGAAACAGCCGTACATGGAATTCCGGGTTCATCCGCAGAATAATGTCGATGGCCGACCCGGCTGGATAACTACTGAAGATTTCGGTCTTGGCATGATAACAAACTGGGGAGCTCATCATATTGATATTGCCCACTGGGCTCTGGGACAGGAGCTTGGCGGACCATTATCGGTCGATGCAAAGGCTGAATTCATGAAAGACGATGTCTGGACTGTACATACAACCTATCACGTTGAAATGATGTACCCCGGAGATGTTCAGGTCATTCTTGATAATACATTTACAAACGGAATTGAATTCATCGGAACAGAAGGAACTGCATTTTGTGCCCGTGGAGCAGAAAGGGTAACTGCCAGTGATCCTGTAAATGCAAACGGCGGTGGCAGCAAAGGTCCTTTATGGGCAACAAATGATAAGATTCTTTACCCCAGAATTGGCCCTGAGGGAAAAATATGGATGCCAAGCCAGGATCATTACCGCAACTGGCTCGAAAGCATAATCAGCAGGAAAGACCCGATTGCTCCTGTGGAACATTCGGCCCG
>Ga0209540_10001176_pt1 | contig 20745 bp, 29 predicted proteins | sample BarGraIncu01121A_FD_184501 | JGI IMG/M metagenome (GOLD analysis project Ga0209540, IMG submission 184501) | Arctic peat soil microbial communities from Barrow, Alaska - Barrow Graham LP Incubations 011-21A (SPAdes) (version 2) | ecosystem: Environmental > Terrestrial > Soil > Wetlands > Peat... | reverse complement strand
AACTCTTGAGATGAGTGAATTTCTGGTTAAGGAATATATCGCAATAATTGAGGAACATAACAAAAAGGAGGAAAAAGTTAATGCCAATGCAAGTGTGTAAAAAGTGGGACGTCAAATGTCGTCATTTAAATATATAGTCTCGCTCAATTGGCAGGGGCGTATATAACGAGGATGAAGTCCAGGGGCTGCTGTTCATGGATATCAAGGTTCGCACGATAAATGAGCCAGAGTGAGAAAGGGCCTTAACTTCTTGCGGCGCTTTTGTTATTCCTGATTGAAGTCATAATCTGGAGACTGAAAGATCAGAGGAAGGATAGGCCGGTCATTGAGGAGAATCCGCCGAAATCCGCGACTGAGGCAGTGCAATAGAACCGAATTCCCGTTATCCTGTCAAATCGGCTCGCCTGTTTGCAATTTTTTCATAGGGAAAGATAATCCCATCCACCGCCCCAGACATACCAAGAAAGTCCCTCATGAGGATAATCATAGAAAGCTTTAACTTGTATTAAATATAATATCAGTTAGGAGGCGTATTGAATGGTAACTTCAAAAGGAAATTCTAAAACAGCCGGAAAAACAAAAGTTGATCAAGCAGAAAGTGACAGACTAAGAAAGTTCAATGAACAACTAAGAAACCGAAAGGCACCAATACCAAAGGCTAAATAGATACTTTAGTTTGGTTAAATATTCTTTTTTTTTTCGTTTTTATTGCCCCGTAATCATTTTTCTAACCTGACAAGGAGATAATAACCCAGACCATTGAATGGGCTTTTCCACCTAACCGCATCTTCAAAAATAATGAACAATTTTTCGTAAAATAATAGATCCCTTTTTGTAAATGGATAAACAAAAAGCAACATACTCCCGATCTTTACCTTGTACCCGATACTTACCAGGAACTTTTTAAGATCATTCTTAGAAAAATAATACGTCCATAATCCATTTACCGTATACTCGTTACTTTTCAGGGAAGATATCAGCCAGCGAACCTTAAATTTTAAAAGCGCATTGATCCACCATGTAAGGTTCCATCTATTTACCACGGTAAATATAGCACTTCCACCACTTTTTAATACCCTGTGTGTCTCCTGGAAGGCATGGTCTGCTTTTGGAATATGATTGAAAACTCCAAATATTGAAATTAAACCCTCAAAGCTTTTATCGCGAAACGGAAGAGCTTCTGCGGAAGCAATGACCAGGGTCAGATTGTCCTTTAAGTTTCCTTCCTTTGCACTTTGGTTCGCTTTTAATAGCATTTCCTGCGATATATCCACGCCAATGACCTGATATCCCATTTTCGCTAAAAACAACGATTGCTCTCCAGTCCCACAGCCTATATCGAGGATCATGCCGGGTTTTAAGCTTTCAAGAAGAACCATTTTCTCGACATATCGCATATAGTTAAGCCTGGGATTATTGAATCTGCAATCATAATCCCTGGCGAGATCTTCATAGAATTGTAATATACTGGCCCTTTTTGACATTATTTCTAGCTAACTGGAAGCTTTTCATATAAGAATAAACCTTTTTGTTATTGTCTCATATCTATATGCATTAGTTATCTGGTAATGCATGATCTTAAAATCGTTCCGTATTGACGATCGATAAAATGATATGATGAGAATTTATGAAAACCTGGCAGCTTACATGACCGCATAGGAAATGGCTTGGATGGTGTTTAAAAATCTTTTTTAAAAGAATGGCTTTTCTGTGGTCTTGTAATATAAATAATATATTTAATATATTTTTTATATGATTGAGACACTATTAGCTTTGTCATGCTGAATATTGGAATGATATTGTATATAAATATAAAACGATTTCTGGGCATGTACCCGCTCTTGATCCGATCCAAATCTTCCAAATACGAACTTTTTCCATTTTTGTTCATGAGACATGCCTCGTTTTCTACAATAATAATGATACGTATTATGCTAATCATGTATATATATTTCTGTGTTGGAAATGATGGATCATAATTATTTCATTCCAAACTCTTAAATAAAAACACGCCACATTTAGTCAAGGTGTTAGTATATGAAAAAAGTACTCATCGTTGTAGATATGATCAATGATTTTGTCACTGGAAAACTTGGCAGTGACCACGCCCGGAAGATCGTCCCGAATATATCTACTCTCATAAAAAAAGCAAAGAAACAGGGAATCCCTGTGATCTATCTTCGCGATGCACACACACTTGATGATAAAGAACTTGGTATATGGGGAGAGCATGCCATGAAAGGGAGCACTGGTTCGGAGATAATCCCGGAGCTAAAACCTGAAAAAAATGATATAGTTATCGAAAAGAAATGGTACAGCGCTTTTGTGGATACGCAACTTCCGAATATCTTAAAAAGACTGGGTATAGACACTATTATTTTTACAGGCGTCAGCACGGATATATGTGTCCAGAATAATGTTGCACCGGCTTATTTTTCTGGATATAAGACCATCGTCCCGCGAGATTGCACGGCGTCTATCGATGAAGCATCGTATGAGTTCTCGCTTAAATACATGAAGAACATCTTCGGCACTGAAATAACTACATCTGATAAGGTCTTATAACAAATGGCATTGATGATATCCGGGATCGATGAAGCGGGAAAAGGCCCCGTGCTTGGGCCAATGTGCGTTGCCGGAGTTCTCATGGACGATGCGGCAAATGGCGCATTATTAAAATTGGGAGTGAAAGATTCAAAACAGCTCGCCCCAAAAAAGCGCGAAGTTCTTGCCGGGGATATAAAAAAAATCGCCAACAAATATTTCGTTCTTGAAGTCAGTGCATTCCAGATAGATGAACTGCGTAAGTTAATGACAATGAATGAAATAATGGTCGTATGCTATGCGAAAGTCCTTGAGGAATTAAGACCGGATCATGCGTACGTGGACGCAGCGGATGTGATCGCACAGCGTTTTGGAGAAAATATAAAAAAGAAATACACGCAGGAAATAACGATCACTTCCGAGCATGAAGCAGATGTCAGATATCCTATCGTATCAGCAGCTTCGATCCTTGCTAAAGTGCAAAGGGACATGCTGGTGAAAGAGTTGGGGGAAAAAATTAACGCCGATATTGGAAGTGGTTATCCTTCAGACGCTAAAACGATACATTTTCTTGAGAACTGGGTCGATGAACACGGTTCGCTTCCCGATTTTGCGAGAGGTTCCTGGGAGACATCCAGAAGGATACTTGGGAAGTTTGTTTCATCACAAGTTATTTAATATACCTTCTCCATTATGATTTGCCTTCGCTTTTATAGAAACAAGAAAACTAATCAAAATAATGATAATCGGAGAAAATTAAATGGCAAGAATGCACACACGCAGAAAGGGTCAGGCTGGTTCAAAGAAACCTATGAGGACAGAGCCGCCCAAATGGTCAAACACCAATAAAGAAGAGATAGAGAATACCATACAGCAGCTTGCTTCTGGTGGAAAGGGTTCAAGCGAGATCGGTATGATCTTACGGGACCGCTATGGAGTTCCGGATGTCACCTTAGTGACAGGTAAAAAGATCGGGCAAATATTAAAAGAAAAGAATGTTGCTCCAAAAGTTCCGGAAGATATTCAAAGCATCATACTGAATGTCCTTGATCTCAATAAGCATCTGTTGAAGAATAAAAAAGATGTTCATAACAAGCGATCCCTTAACAACATGATCTCAAAGATCAGAAGACTTGAAAAATATTATCACCGTGAGGGTGTACTTCCAGAAACCTGGAAATTCTCTATACAGAGAGCAGAAATGCTCATTTCAAGATAAGTCCCGATGACTGATGGAAAGGAAAGCCTCGCTGTAATTGAGGCTTTGAGCAAGCAAGTAGCAGAAGCCATATTGAAATATGATCGTGTGAGGCTCATATCTCACAACGATGCCGATGGATTATCTGCTGCCGGGATCATGTGCAATGCCCTGCACAGGAAGGGCATACTTTTTCATACTACTATCGTTGGCCAGTTTGACCAATCGACCATAGAATTGATAGAAAAAACATCCCAGGATCCTCTCATCCTTTGCGATATGGGAAGCGGCCAGGTGGAACTTACTTCGAAGATAAAGAACGCAATAATAATAGACCATCATAAACCCACGGGAAAACTGGAACAGGTCCATTTTAATCCCCATCTTGCAGGAATTGATGGCTCAACCGAATTATGCGCTGCCTGCGGTGCCTACATGGTGGCTCGCCAGATGGGCGATAATACCGACCTTGCGGGGCTTGCCCTGACCGGTGCGATGGGAGATAAACAGGCGTTCCTGGGCGCCAACAAGTTCATCCTTGATGAAGCCGTAGAAACAAAAACAGTTACGATCACGAAAGGGCTCAGGATGGGGGATGCCCCGATCGAGGAATTATTAGAGTTTAATGTTGACCCTTTTCTCGATATTACCGGGGATAAGGAAAAGATCAAGGAATTTCTTGATAAGCTGGGTATATATGGTGAATTAAAAAATCTTTCAAATGAGCAATTAACAAAGCTTTCTTCTGTGATCATATTGAAGCTTGTGAAACAGGGAAGTTTTGCAGCCGTAGATTCACTGATCGGCGACAATTATACTCTTAACAGGGAAGTTGTTCCAAACATCCATGATCTTGTAAATATCATGAACGCCTGCGGAAAAGACGAAAAACCGGGCATTGCCCTGACGCTGTGCATGCGGGATGCTTCGGTCATTGTCCAGGCAAGAACAATTGTGCATGAAAACCAGCGCGTTCTTATAAGCGCTATCAGGAAAGCCCAGGCACAACTTAAGTCAGCGCGCAGTTTCAGGTATGTGCTTCTTGATGATTCAAGCGGTACGGGGATAATTTCGGGGACAATGACACGTTATCTGTATCCTGATGTGCCTTTCCTCACCTTTAACGAAGTTGAGGGAAAAATAAGGATATCAGGACGCGGAACGAGGAAACTGGTAAATGCCGGACTTGACCTTGCAGCAGCAATGCGGGAAGCCTCAATTGCAGTCGGAGGCATGGGCGGAGGACATGATATAGCATCCGGCGCCACCATTCCCATAGGAACGGCCATGAAATTCATAGATATTATAGATTCGATCATTGAAAAGCAGGGCAGATCAAAAGCATGAAGATCAAAGGAACATTAACTTTTAAAAGTGACAGGGCAGATGAACTGGTAAATAGTATCGCCAAAACACTTGCGCCTGATAATGTTCCTGATATGGAAACCCGGATCACAAGGGATAGTGCGACGGTAGGATTCGTTGGTGATAAAGTCGGGACGATCCTTTCATCGGTCGATGATTACCTGATGAATGCTACTATAGTTGAAAAGCTATCTTATACACTGAAGGAAGTTAAAGAAACGCTGAAAAATAATACAACCATATAATACAATAAATCTAATAATCAACTATTATTTTCATATTCTTGCATTATTACTTTGTTGAATTTTTGCTGCTCTTCTTTTTTGCATTATTTCTTCTTTGATCTGTTTCTGCTCTTCTTTATGTTCTTGCATTATTTCTTCTATGATCTCTTTCTGCTCTTCTTCTTTTTCTTTTATTATACCCAAGTATGTATCATAAAGGTCAATTATTGATTCTTCGTCTTCACTATTTATTGTTTCGAATGTTAAAAATGACTTTATATTTGATTTTTCTTTTTTATTTTCGGTCGATTTAACAAAATTGGACATCCATCCTTCTTTAAGAATCTTGTTTACCACTTGAAAAGTTATTCCTGAATTTTTTGCTATTTCAGATATTTTTATTCCAGGATGGCTTCCTATTTCTCTGAGAATTAATTTTCTAAGTTCATCATTTTTAGTTTTTACCATACCGATTAATTATCGTTATAATCCATAAAGTTAACGCTAATTTAATAATCTGATTTAATTAACGCTAATTTATTAGTATCATAAAATTAGTATATATAGATATAAATACAAGCCACACTTATTAACCTTAATGAAAAGCAACATGGAAATTCAGGAATTTTTAAACTCAAATCCGTCTATCGCTGACGTCCTCAAGTATGTCGATACTGAGGCTGCCAGAATAGTTAAGGAAAGGTTAAAATCCTCTAAAAATTGCCATGTTTCAAGAGGTGTAAAATATGATTGAAAAATTTAAAGACGAAAAACCTGAAATAAAATTCGATGATCGGTGTGAAATCCGGCTCGATTCGGAACGTGTTGGAATATGTAAAAAATATTACATGAAAAAGGCTACTGATGAGGAAAAAGATCTTATTGGTGAAGATTTTTATGAAACTTGCGATGGCACATTGTATAGATTATCGTATATCGACCTGGTGAAATTGTACAATTTTATTAATAAAAATTCCCTTCTCATAAATGAGAGGTTCGATGCTGAGAAGAAAGCCATTAACGATATTAAGGGGCTGTAATCATGGCACAATTTAAAGCACCTCTCACGGATGAGGAACAAAAAGCAAAATATAACGCTGAGAATATCCTAAAACAAAAAGCAAGAGATGAAGCAAAGAACACTTTGCCGGCTTCATCTGGCGATCGTGTCGGCGTTTCAATTTCAGGCTATTTTATCGGGCTCGGCGTCGATTCTGATAAATACGGCGCTGGCGCTATCACGGTTCTCCAGGGCAAAAATATGTTAGCTAAATTTTCATATATGGATTGGCAAAAACTCGATGCCTTCATGTCTCAACATGCGGATCTTTTCAATCAACAGCTTGACAAAGAGCTTGAAGCCGTTGCCGTCGTAAAAAGAAGATAAAGAACTGAGGAAAGCGCAAAAAAGGCCATACACTTTTTTTAAAATGCGCTTTCTTTATTTTATTTTTGGGTTATATGATTGACGAAAAGGATAAGTTTTTTGGGAATTTTGAACTTGAGCGTGTATGTCTGGATAAATATTTTTTTGTCGTCTATGATAAGCGGTATTGCCAAGTTGAACATCCCTTTGATGAAAAGGTCGCCCAGGAATTCTGGCAAAATAGGTTTTCATCCAGGGCAAAAGCCAAAGGTCGTTTTGTTGATGTTATCCGATTTGAAAACGATTATTCTTTTTTCCAGATGTACCTTAATAAAGGTCGTCACATGTTCTGCTATGTTAATATAATAAAATATCTCCAGGCGACAAAAGGCATAACAGTAGATCAAAGTCTTGTTTTGAGTAAAGATAATTTTATGCCAGTGGACGATAAAACTTTATTTTCCGAATATCTCCAGGCAAAAAAAGAAATCGAAAATATATACATCGGCGAGTATCATAAATTTGTTCGTGAAAATTGGGATACAGATTTAGAAGAAATTTGTGTAAAGCCGGTTCAATTAGAAATAGCATACGAAATTTTCCCTGCTTCCGTTAATGATATTGCCAATAATTTTGATGCAAAGGGAGTTACTTTTAAACGATACAATACTCAAAGCGGTACAATTTACCTTAATGAACATCTTGGATCTACTGACATAAGACTTCCTGACGGCTTAACCATGAAAATAACTGAAGATCACGAAATATTTTCAGATCCGCCAAGTGCTTCATATACAAGCGGTTTAAGTGCTGGTTACTCTACTGACAAAATACAAATCAAATTTTACCAAAAATCCTTTGGTCTTGTACGTATTGAATTTTCAATAGTTAATGACACAATTAAAAAATTAAATGATCCTGAAGATTATATCGGATTTTTACATAAAACCATGAACGCTAATTTACATTGGCGTGAATTTATCAAGCGTTTTGATGTTGCGCTCGAAGATATAATCAGGGCTGTTTCTAAGGCTGTAAGGATTACTGAGGAACAGTGTTATGCTATTAAAGATATCGGTGTTTGGGAATCGTCACGAGAAACAAGACCAATTATGCAGAAATTAAGGAATCGGGGTTTATTGATTCCTATTACTGACGATATCGGCACACGAAAAAAAGGTTTGTATATTGTTGCTCCCTGGTTTCAGGAGATCTTCACGAAATTTAAACCAAATGGCAAAGAATTGTTTTTACCAAGCGTTATAAAGAGGCGATAAAATGAAGCATCCATCATTTTATAATGATCTGTTTGTTGCCTGGTGTTCTGAATCACCAACGGCAAACAAATATTATTTGATTTTTTGCATTATTATTACTCGTATTCAGCTTTTACTATGGGGTCAAAAATGATAAAAGCATTATGTCAAAATGACTGCGGGATAATTGAATTAGACATGACTTGGGAAGAATTATTTAAAAGTAAAAATGATCATTTACCTTGTCCGAAATGCGGCGAGGATTTATGCTGGGGTGATTGCTGTATCCCTGAAAATGTAAAATATTATGAGGTGAAATAATATGAAAATAGGAAGAAATGAATTATGCGCTTGTGGTTCAGGCAAAAAATATAAAAAATGTTGTTTAGGGAAAATGGGAAATTCTTCTAAAATCACTATACCAGGCAATTTAAAACCAAATCCTAACTTATGGGCTTTAATTCATGTAAATGGGCGCGATCCTGCAAAATGTAACTGTGATGATTGTGCAGATAAGTCAGATTGTCCAAGAGATTCTAATCCTAAAGATTGTTCTGAAACAAGTCTTATGGGTGAACCGGAATTTTTCTAAATAATAACCAATCTTGATTAGAACAAAGGAAGCGAGAAGGCCGAAGAGAACGCTTTGAAGCACTCGGAGAGCCGCGCATCGTGGCGCGGGGTTGCGCAGTTCGCAACCTGCTTTGAAGCGTTCGTGCCTGGGTGCGCTGCCTTCCTTCGTTAGGGTTCATATAGGTAAAATAGGTAGACCCTGCCGCGCAGGGCTTCCCGTCCGTTAAGAATACCTCGCAATCGTGTAGAAAGATATCATTCGGCTTCTTGGAGCACCCTGGGCACGTTGGCTAATCTTGATATCCTGCGCATCCTCACTGAAGTGGAACATTCAAAAGACTCAATCGGATCTTATCGCACCCTGGGCAAATAGATGAAAAACGACAGGCGTATTATTGGTATCGTGCTATTCTGTTTTCAAATATTCGTTGCACGATACCTTTAATCGCCTGGCGTTTATGACGTTGCCCTGGGTGCGTTAAAGACCGATTGAGGCTTTTTGCGTGAACGTAGGGCGATAGATGTTTATGCGCGTGGCTTAGTAGCTTCATCGTTAAAAGGGAACTCCAACATATCAAGAAAGCAAAAGTGGAAAGACACGAAAAATCATAAGGTTTTCTGGCGATCTCCGGCTTGCCGGAGTCGTCTAAACTTAGACTTCGCGTTAGCGGGATTAGTAGATTGTCTATATTGGGGATAGTAAATTTGTTCCCAAATCCTACGGCTTCTCTGCATATTTATAAACCACTATCCTTAATTAAATATTTTTCTTTTACCTATGCTATCCGTTTAAGCCTTTTTGACAGTTCAAAAATCGATATGCTCTTAATAACAGATAATCAAAACACAATTTACGTTACGGCATTTAATTTATTTCAAATTTTAATAGTATTAATCCTTTATATATCGATATAAAATATTTTATTTTATGCGTGTTTGTTTATTATTAAGATAAGAACAATTCAACAACGTCCCACGTGCAACCTCCCGCAGGGTCGTCCATCGTCTTGACATGCATATTACTAAAAATTATAAGCACTAAATATTTTAAAAAACGGCTCTAATGATTAAATTACATTTCGGAATCTTTTTATAGCGTAGAATCATCCAACTCGAACAGATATAATTGGATTGCTCAAGATAATTCGGTGTAATCGTCATCATAAGAAAGGATAGTGAATTTATAATGTCATCATATTTAAAATTCAAGAGACTGTCATTCAATCAGATTACTTTGATTATTATTTTACTAGCCTTTTTCATTGCAGGAATTACATATTTATTAAAAGGTCATGTATTTTATTGGGATGAAGCCGTTTATATTGCTATGGGTAAACAATTGGCGGGAGATCATGGTTTATGGGAAACTATCAGACCACCATTGTTGCCGATTTTATACGGAATAATTTGGAAAGTGGGTGTGCATTCTATAATATATTATAGGGGGTTAGTACTGGTTTCTGGAATATTGGCGGCATTCATAGTTTATATATTATCCAAAAAGCTTTATAATGAACAAGCAGGCATTATTGCTGTTTTATTTCTATTAAGTTCCATTGAATTTTTTGAAAATTCTAATAGAGCACTATCTAATATTCCGTCTATTGCTCTCGCAGTTTTGTCAGTATACTATTTTATAAAAGGAAATAACTTCTTTATATCTGGATTATTTATTGGTTTATCATTTCTAACGCGTTTTACTCAAGCTATCATATTTGTTGGGCTTTTAATGGTATTAATATATTTATATATAAATAAGAAGAGTTCTTTAACGGAAATATTTTCATTTTTAATTGGATTTTCTTTGGTTTTCGGAGCCTATTTAGTGTCAAACTTCATATTGTATGATTCATTTTTTGCTCCTTTGATTGAAGCAAATAAAAACGCGACCTTCGGACAAAAGGAAAGTGTTTTTTATTATATACTGAATGATAAGAGTTTTAGTCTTCTATTTGGTATTATTGGGATTGTATATTTGGTTTTGAAGAAGAAGGTTACAGATAAGGTTTTAGCTCTAGTAATTCCAAGCATTTTGATATTTTTATATTGGTCATATATACAACCACATATAGAAATGAGATACATGGTAGATATGTTGCCGTATTTTTCTATATTTTCAGGTATTCTATTTTATGAGATTTTTCAAAAAATGCGAAATGCTTTTGGGAAAACTTCATACGTTTTTATTATTGTAGGGATTTTTGTTGTATTGTTTCCAAGTCTGTTTGGAATCTACTCTATAATCATACAATCACAACATATTTCAGTTCCAGAAGAATTTTTAGTTGAAACTATTGATTTAAACAATACTAATAAAAATATTTATGCCTCAACTCCTTTTGTAGCGTTTTTTTCAAATGATAAAATAGTTTTAGATTATTGTATGGAAGAAAATTTATATAAATATAAGAATGTTAAAGATGCATATTTTATCTTGAATTCAGGTTATTTAAAATGTGGTAATTCATCAACTAATCTAATTTTTCCATTAAAAGAAGAGAATATTACATTGGTTAAAGAAATTACAGATTTTAGAGGAATTAAATATTATTTGTATGAGACTATCAAAGCAAATAACTGATTGACAAGTTATGATATACCCTGTGACCAGATTCAGATGAATCTCTTTTAGTGTTGCACATTAGGGCAATTACCAACATAAATTGATACGGTAGTCATATTTATGTAAAAAAGTTAAATGTTAATTTGCGTTTTTTTCATCATTTCTTTAACTCTGGCTTCGATCATGGCTTTTATCATACCTTCGTTGAGTGCCTTATCGTTCTTTTGCTGTGCTTCCATTCCATCCAATCGGGCTTTCAATAATTCGTTCTCAGCATTCACTTTAGCTATAGTGCTTGCTGCATCCACAATACTAACAGATTGCGCGCTATTCATGGATTTAAATTGTTGTTTTGGTCTATCTGTGCCATTTTTCTCCGCTGTTGCATCAAGTACGTCATCATCGACACAATGAATATAACGTCCTATCATCTTTGAATCGCCACTCCATCCAAGTTTCTTTCTGATAATACTTTCATTATAACCAAGCTGTATCATATTTGTAGCTTGTGCATGCCTGAACGCATGAGGATTACATGATTTCGTTATACCTGCCTTTTTGCCTAACCCTACCATAAACCGCCATGCATTAACCTTATGAAGCTTGAAGACCACATCATCAGGTTTTAAGCCACCATAAGCTATCCAATTCATTAAATACTGTCCTGAAAGAACACATAGGACGCGCCTATAATCATTCCCTGTCTTGGTCTGTGGTACGCTTACCACAATGCCTTTATCCGTGGTCTGTACGTCTTTTACCTTTACTGATAATACTTCTTGAATCCTGCCACCAGATTCATAGAGAAAAGCCACCATTGCCTTATATTTCGGGTTCTTTGTGGTTTCAATGAGCAAATTTATATCATCGGTTGTTAGCAGATCATCTCGATTGATATTATTACTAACACGCTTTAATTTCATGTGTGATATTATTTCAGCCTGTCCATTCCAGTTCAAGAATTTTCTGAGAGTGATTTTATAAGTTTCAACTGTCGCTTCTGAATATTCCTTTTGCATCCACATGATAAAGCCGTTAACATCACTTTTTGTCCATGTCTCTGACAGGCTTTTAAACCGATCGGCATTCTTAAGACTCCCCAATTCTGTTGCCAATGTGTTCGGTTTCAATCCGTTAACCTGTTGGTCTTGTAAATACTTTTCAATAACAGTTGTCATAATATACTATACAACTTCAAAGTATATAAGATTGCGTTGTTATAATTTTATGAATGTAAAAATAGCATATGATATACTTCTCCAAAAGTATTAAGTATCCAATACTCTATTTAACGCATGATTTTTGTGAGCTTATTCACATCTTAATCATATTATACTGGAGGAAATTAATTGGCAGTAGCAAAAACAGAAGGCTGGAAGGCCAAACAATGGTACAACCTTGTTGCACCTGAAATGTTCGGAAAAGCAAATATTGGAGAAACAATAGCTGATGAGCCGGAAAAGCTGATCGGAAGAAATATCGAGGTCACACTTGGGGAATTGACGAATGATCTTTCCAAGCAGAACACCAAATTGATACTTAAAGTAGATAGCGTGGGTGGCGACTCCGCTTATACTAAATACATGGGGCATCAACTCACACAGGATTACCTGCGCTCACTTGTAAAAAGAGAAACATCTTCAGTTGAGGCAAATGTTTCCGTAACGACAAAGGATGGTTATACCATAAGAGTAAAGCCGTCGTGTTTCACTATAAAAAGAGCACGAGAGGCCCAGGTCAAAGCCATTCGCCAGATAATGAATACTGTTATCCAGGCACGAGCGAAGGAAATGAATATGGAGCAGTTCGTCCAGGACATAGTTACAGGGAAACTGTCCGCCAACATTTACCATGATGTAAAACCTGTCTATCCACTCAGAAGAGTCGAAGTCAGGAAAACCGAAATAGAGGCTGAACCTGTAGCCTCATAAATCTTTTTTTTTTAAAAACTTTTTTTTTCAAAATATATTAGAGATTATTATTTCTCTTAATTTCATTCACTTTTTCTTTCAGTTTCTCATTATCGACCTTTAACATGATAAGTGTCGCTGCAAGCAGGAAATACGCAGCAAAATTAGCAAGGAGATAATATAATACCTCTCCGCCAATACCCCCCCCGCCTCCACCCGGGCATGGCCCGACAACACATGGATGCATTCTTGAATAGAAACGCACCGAAAGAAAACTTATGGGAACACTTATAAAACCGATTATCCCGAACACTGCAGAAAGCCGGGCTCGTTTTTCAGGCTCTTCGACCGCCTGGCGGATCATCAGGTAAGAGATGTAAATTAAGAACAGGATAAGGGATGTATTTAACCGGACGTCCCATGATACCCAGTATGCGTTCCATGCCGAACGTCCCCATATTGATCCACTGATCAGGGTAAGGAGTGCAAAAATAACACCTACTTCTGCCGCAGCTAATGATACTATATCCCATTTCTGCTCCTTTTTTCTAAGATAAAGAATGCTTGAAATAAATACAATAAAAAAAGACAAATATGCTGATATTGCGATCGGGAGATGGAAATAGAATATTTTAAAATTATTAGGGTCACCTGCTGCCTGGCCGGGATTTATCGGAACAGGCGCAATGGAAAAATCAATTAATATTGAGATCAATATCAACGCGGCAGTCATCGCATAGACAATTTTTTTTAACATACTATCACCAGATTAAGTTTCATATGTCATAATATTATCCATTAAGAGTTCAAGATCGAAAAACTTCACTCCAAATCCTCAATCCTCTATCGTATATTCAAACACCATTTGCGCAACTACGAAAAAAATGATATCATACACCAAAAGTATCTGAAGCTCACCTGAAATATCCTTCAGATCACCATTTGCAAGCATTGCCGCCGTTGCGGTTACAGCAGACAGGATCACAGGGATAAGAACAGGAAATAAGATAACAGGAAGAAGTATTTCACGCGTCCTGGTATTTACGGTGAGCGCCGAGAGAAGTGTTCCTACGAAGATGAACCCGAATGTGCCCAGTATGATCACTACAATAAGACCGGGCAGATTCTTGATATCATAACTGAAAAGCACAATAAAAATAGGCAATGTGGCAATTTCCATAAGGAACATAAGCACTGCATTGGACAGGACTTTCCCATTATAGATATCGCTCCTGTCAACAGGGCAAAGTTTTAATCCATCAAGGCATCCCTCTTCCTTTTCCCCTGCAAATGACCGTGACAGGCCAAGCATCCCTGCAAAAGTAAAGGCTATCCAGAGCATACCCGGAGCAAGTATATCTATGATTTTCTTATTGAGGTTTGGAATGTATATTGTGGCTTCATTTCCGAAAGCAAAGCTAAAGATCACGATAACAAGAAGAGCAAATATGACCATGGAGTTAAGCATTTGTTTTGTTCGAAATTCTGCCAGCAAGTCCTTTTTTGCGATCTCAAAGAACTTCATTTTCGCTCCTGCACATGTTTATCATATATTGCCCTGCACTGCAGCAGGTCATTGATCTCATTTTCGTTCATCTCATGCGCAATTTTCCCACCCGTCAGGATTATCGCTCTGTCACATAACGAAATGCCATGCTCGATATCGTGGGAAATGAGGATCCGCGTCTTATCCTGCGCATTCGTACCTCCAAGGATCCGGTCAAATGTTGCGATCGCATGCTGGTCTAATCCCGTATAGGGTTCATCAAGGAAAAGGATCGCAGGATCATGAATCAGGGCTCTTGCTATTGACAGGCGCTGTTTCATACCCCGGGAAAAAGTCCTCACGCGATCGTTTTTCCTGTAAGTCAAACCCACCTGCTTTAACAGGTCATCGATACGTGGATCAAGTTGCTGCGTATCATACATTTTTCCAAAGAACCTGAGATTCTCGGCTGCTGTCAATTCATGATAAAGATAGGTGTCATGCGAAATGACGCCAATTTTCTTTCTGATCTGGATAGGATTATCCTTAATGTCAAAACCGTCTATCGTGACCTTTCCGTATGTAGGACTGACAAGTGTTGCCAGTATCTTTATGAGCGTGGTTTTTCCTGCTCCGTTTGGCCCGAATATTGTGAGAAATTCACCATTTTCTATCTTGAGATTGATATTTCTAAGGACAACATTAGTACCGAACGATTTTGAGAGGTTTTCAATAGAGATTATATGGATTTCTCCTGTGATATACTAGATAAACTCATACAGGCTTTATAATTTCTCTTTAACCATTAAATCTTTAACTAAATACGCCAATTTATAAAAGAGTGATTTTATTAAGCCAATACTCCAGGTAGCTCTTGATGTTCTGGAAACAGAACGCGCAATACAGATAGCAAAAGAAGCAATAGAGGGTGGAGCAGACTGGATAGAGGCAGGAACCCCACTAATAAAAAGCGAGGGCATGAATGCTGTACGGAAGCTAAAAGCAGCTTTTCCGGGCCATATCATCCTTGCGGATATGAAGACCGTTGACACAGGGGCCATGGAAGTGGAAATGGCAGCCAAAGCCGGTGCTGATATTGTTATAATTCTGGGAAGTGCCGATAATTCAGCAATTAATGAGGCTGTAAGGTCAGCACGCAAATATGGGGTAAAAATAATGGCAGACCTTATCTCTGCTCACGCTCCATCAAAAAGAGCAAAAGAACTTACAGAACTTGGGATTGATTATATTAATATTCATGTTGGGATCGACCAGCAGATGATGGGTGAAGACCCGCTGCATATCCTGAAATCGCTCAAGATAAATGTGCCGATCGCAGTCGCCGGGGGTCTTGATGCTGGAAGTGCAGCATCGGCGGTAATATCCGGAGCAAGTGTTGTTATAGTGGGGGGAAATATCGTTCGCTCATCCAATGTTACAGCCTCAGCAAAAGCCATTCGGGAAAGTATCGATAATCCTGAAATAGCCACAATTCCTGAAAGAACAATGGATGAGAAAACTATCGAACTGTTAAAAAATGTATCCACGCCCAATATATCGGATGCCATGCACAGGAAAGGCGCAATGAAAAACATCCATTCAATATGTATCGGCACAAAAACGGTGGGAAAGGCGGTTACAGTGCAAACATTTGCAGGGGATTGGGCAAAGAGCGTAGAAGCTATTGATATCGCTGGCGCCGGAGATGTGATCGTGATCTATAACGGTAGCCCCCATATAGCTCCATGGGGAGAACTTGCGACATTGAGCTGTATCAATAAAGGCGTTGCTGGAGTTGTGATAGACGGCGCGGTGAGAGATGTTGATGATATCAGGATAATCAATTTCCCCGTTTTTGCAACATCGATCGTGCCGAACGCCGGTGATCCAAAAGGTTTTGGTGAGATAAATGCCCAGATACAATGCGGGGGGCAGACCGTAAATCCAGGGGATTTCATAGTCGGGGATGACAATGGCGTTGTGGTAATACCAAAAGAGCGCGCTTATGAGATCGCACGGCGCTCAGTCGAGGTTGAGAAGAACGAGCGGCGGATACGTGATGAAATAAAGAGGGGAAAAACACTGTCTGAAGTGTTATATCTTGAGAAATGGGAAAAGAAGTAAATATTTCAATTGAGCTTAAAGCAAATTTGATAAGGTAGCTTAAAAATCTAAAATAAACACGATTATAAGTTCAAATTCATTCCCCAACTTTGGTATTGTTATAAGATATTCTTGTTTAACTTGAGAATGGAAAGTTAAGATATAATTTCTTTTTCAGGAATTTTGTATGCCCATTTACTGGAACTATTTATATAAAATATTTCTTCATTCTTGTTCTTTTCGATAAATTGAATGTTTCCATCCTGTACTTCACCTGATTCAAGTTTGAATCTTACTGTATCTCCGATATTGTATGTCATATATCCATCCTGCCTGGTTAAACCGGCAAATTCCCTATTCCAATTAAGTAATAATTATCATCTTTATATAAACTTTTTGTTTTTTAATGGTATTAGTGCTATCTTTATTGCTACAAACTTCAGAACATAATATAAAATAGGAATTAGTTAGGTTTAAATCCATATTGTACCCCTTTATTTCCAATGCAAATATTTTAGTACTACTTTAGTATCACCCTACTATTTATCAGTGCTACTAAATCATAATACTATTGCATAATAATTTTGATAATAATTGCAAAATACTACCTGATCTTGAGCAAAGAATGCAATATAATCGCTGTGCTTAATTAAAAACAAAGGAATATTTGATAAAAGTAAGATGAGCAGGTTGGGGAAAACGGGAAGGCACGTGGGGGTACTATTTAATTTCTGCGATGTGACTTACGTAAAAGAAGAGCGGGACATTGAAAAGAATGAAGTGAGTAATTATGGAAAAGAAACAAAATATGACGACATGGAAAGAATTAACCGAGATCGAACTTGAAAGAGTGTCTTACTTTATTAATTCAGATGAATTAATATTCGAAACACTGGATGCAACTATTGAGAATGGATCCGGCAGATTCATAAAACTGTTGAATATGAGCGTACTTGATGACCTGCATTTGGTACATAGCGTAAATTCCTCATTTGAATTTTTGCATGACCAGTCAGAGGTGACTCCGACCCCAACCAAGCAGTATAAATGCCCGACCTGCAAGAATGCGATATCGATAACAAGCGCAGATTTCATTAAGGGGATTGCCATGACATCATGCGGAGATTGCGGCATTAATGCTTTTGTTCTGGAAGATGCTATCGAATATAAAGAGTAATAGCTAATTTGAAACAGGCTCGATTAGCTCTTACAAGTCCTAAAACCACTTATCCAGCGTCTTTTGCCCTTCATCCGATGCTTCAAGCAACCGTTCCACGGCCTTTGATACCCGAGCCTCTGAGAAATCATGCTCGGTGCAAAGGAACTTCGTTATCGCTTTTCCATCAGCTTTTTTCCACTTTATCTCATAATTTGGTGTTACGCAAGGATGCAGGAATAACTCCTTTATTTCCTGCAAGTTTTTTATCTCGGAGTTCAATTCACGAAGCACCTCTTCGATCCCCCCGTGTTTTTTTATAAGTTTCAATGCCTTTTTTGGACCGATTCCTTTTATTCCTTCATTATAATCTGTGCCAACTAGAAGCGCAATATCCACAAGTTGTTCCTGCGAGATCCCAAGCGTTTCAAGCCCTTTTCCAAGTTCGATAAGCTCAGGCTTGACTTCAACGAAGATCCCCTTACCAGCAAGCTTTCTTTTTCCTGTTACCGCAAGGTTCCTGACAACATATGGCGCCCCGAACAACAGTGCGTCATAATCCTGAGAACCCGCCGCATATGCGCTTTTATTTTGCGCCATTAAGGCTGCCTGGGCTTCCCCTTCGGAGGGCGCCTGGACAACGGGAATGCCCATAAATCCAAGAAGGAGCATAGCATCTTCTACCATGCTGCCCTTTAGCCGTGACGACGCCTGTGCATGTTTGAACGCCGCCTCATCATCACCTCTTGCTTTTGCTTCAACATATTTTTCCTGCGCTTCTATCCGTATTTTTTTGCGCTTCTCGATAGTGTTATTCTTTAAAATTGGGGGTGTCCCGTCAAAAACAAATATTGGCTTTATGCCCTCTTCCATGAGGTTCGTCGTCCTGTACAGGAAACCCGAAAGATGGGATGTGACTTCACCGTGTGCATCCTTAAGCGGTGTGCCGTCGCGCTGACGGATTATGCTCAGGAACTGGTAAAGAGTATTAAATGCATCAATTGCGATTATTTTTCCTTTGAGGTCAGGGAATTCGATCTCTTTTTTCTCAAATATATCTCCGAGATCTACCCCCATAATTTCACCTTACATTTAATTGCACAGCCTGACATCGATCACTGAATCATTATCGGCAATAATGCCTTTAACGATCAACAGGTTGCCTTTGCGGTTGACCAATTCAACGGCAGACACCTGCACCTGATGATTGTCAGAGGATTCCATGTTCTTATGAACGATCAGCATTTTTGTTCCTTTTTCAACCATTGTGTCTCCTAGGACCTTTTCAAAATCAGAATATATCAAAAGATCAGTCAATCCTGAATTGGATGTTTTTATTACACCTATTGGTTGTATCTTAAGATTCATCGGGATGACCTCATTAAATATAGCGTGTAATCATGCAGCGTACTTATATCTTTTGCGTAAAGTTCCGGATTTTTTAAATTGTAAGTGAAGCTATCCCCGATCTTACAGATTCAGCAGATCTCCCAAGAGCTTTTTCTTCCTCGTTGGTCAATTTAAGTTCCACGATCTCCTCGACCCCGCCCCTTCCAAGTTTCACAGGGACACCAAGATAAATATCCTTCTTACCGTATTCTCCATTCAAATAAGCGCATACCGGAAGTATCCGTTTTGTGTCTTTTACAACTGCTTCGACCATATTCGTCACCGCAGCAGCAGGGGCATAGAATGCACTTCCTGTTTTTAACAGATTCACGATTTCTGCGCCCCCATTTATTGTCCTCTTAACAAGTCGATCGATCGTGGATTGTGACATAAGCTCAGTTATCGGGACACCCGTTACTGTTGTGAACCTGGGCATTGGTACCATCGTATCCCCATGTCCTCCAAGCACCATCGCATTTATATCCCTGACAGAGCAGCCCAGTTCCATTGCAATGAATGCGGCAAATCTTCCCGAATCAAGCACTCCGCTCATGCCAAACACACGTCCAGGCTCAAAACCCGTGGTTTTCAGGGTCACGTAGGTCATTATGTCGAGAGGGTTCGTGACCGTGATGACAATTGAACTGGGAGCGTAGCGTTTTATGTTATTTGAGACATCAGTTATTATCTTTGTATTAATTTTGAGAAGGTCTTCTCTTGTCATGCCGGGTTTTCTTGCGATCCCTGCAGTGATGACAACAACATCCGAACCCTCGATATCTTTATAATCATTCGTTCCTGTGACCTTTGAATCATAACCAAAAAGAGGACCGGATTCCATCAGATCGAGGGCTTTTCCCTGGGGCAGCCCCTCAACGATATCTGTAAGGACAACGTCTCCAAGTTCTTTTTCTGCTATTCTTTGCGCTGCTGTTGCGCCAACTGCGCCCGCGCCGATGATCGTTATTTTTGGCATGAGTATTCTCCTGAATTCAGGAGTTTATGAGGGATTTATTGATGATAAGAGTTGTGTTTTTAGGTTTTTGAAATAATTCTCTTCCTTGCTTTTATTTCATTTATGATTTCGAGATATATGAAATGACACCACCTCTTGAAATCCCAATCAGCCAACAAAAAACTTTATATACTATAACCCACAATCATTATGATGATGTACATTATCATAAGCATGGGTGGAGAATGAGAAAATGACCCAATCAAGTGAAGTAGTTCTATGGATGGAACAATGTGCACCTGAAAGACTCACAGCAAACAAAGTTATGTTATGTACAAGGAACATATTTTTGCTTGAGAACATGAGGGACATATTCATCGATGAATATGTCGCGATATTGAAAGATAGCGGGAATGCAGGGATAATAAAACTATAGGTCCTTATGAATCGCCCAAAACGCTGCCCCGATTGCACCCGTCCTATGTGCCAGCGAGTCCTCACGTTACGGGGTTGTAAGGAAAAATCTGTTGAACACCGATTTTCGTCAAGTGTTTATGTCCCATAATTGAACCCTATTCAGGATATCCAATCAAAGCGAATTCTTTTGTTACCTAACCATGGTATGTTATACGATTTCTGAAAAACATCATTGGACTT
>Ga0209540_10001174_pt1 | contig 20757 bp, 17 predicted proteins | sample BarGraIncu01121A_FD_184501 | JGI IMG/M metagenome (GOLD analysis project Ga0209540, IMG submission 184501) | Arctic peat soil microbial communities from Barrow, Alaska - Barrow Graham LP Incubations 011-21A (SPAdes) (version 2) | ecosystem: Environmental > Terrestrial > Soil > Wetlands > Peat... | reverse complement strand
TTATCAATGACAATATCTGCTTCTGCAAAGCCTGCTTCAACATCGCCTCTTCTCAAACGGAATGAATCGGCACAGTTTGACCCCTGGATCGGACATGCGTCGCCGACCATTTCATATTCACTCCAGTCATGGAGAATCGGAGAGCCTTCCGCGAGAGCGTCCTGAGGGGTAAGCACGGGCGTAAGTACTTCAAAATTAACCTTGATCAACTTAACAGCTTCGAGAGCAGCCTCAAGTGTGTCTGCAGCTACAGCCGCTACCGGTTCGCCTTCATAGCGAACAACATCAACTGCGAAAACCGGCTGATCAGTGATAAAAGCACCGTAACAGCCAAGGTTATCCTTGCCAGTTAAAATTACTTTAACTCCGTCAACTTTCTTTGCTTCACTGACATCTATACAAGTGATCTTGGCATATGACCAGGGGGATGTATATAGGGCCGCATATAGCTGTCCCGGCTGATTTACATCGGCACCGAATATTGCTGATCCGGTCAGCTTATCTAAAGCATCCTTTCTTGGAACAGGTTTGCCAACAATTTTATAATTTTCCATAAGAAACCTCCGTACGTCTATGAATCGGCTTGCACCAGTAATATATAGGTAAAATTATCGATAATCGCTTATTCTGAGATTTATTATACATTCTTCAAATAGAAAATAAAATGACTATTTTGTTATTTTATGCAAAAAAATCGTGATCACAGAAAATATTTGTGTAAATAAATGCTTTTAAAATTAACGTTCACCATAAAGTTTATTCAGCATAGTAATAATCATGACTGCTGTTTCTTCAACTGAACGGCTTACTACATTAATGACAGGACATCCCAATTCTTCAAAAATACCATTTGCATAATCAAGTTCCATTTTTATCATTTCCATGTTTGCGTAATTTTCAGATTTTTCTATTCCAAGGTCTTTAAGTCTCTCTGTACGTATTGAAAGAAGGCGATCGGGATCATTTGTAAGACCTATAATTTTTCTGCGGTCAATATTAAAAAGTTCTTCAGGTGGTTCAACACCCAATATAAGCGGAACATTTGCAACCTTATAATTACGATAAGCAAGATACATACTGAGAGGTGTTTTTGATGTGCGGGATATACCGACTAGAACAATATCCGCTCTTTTCAGACAGCTCGGATCTGTTCCATCGTCATACTTGACGGCAAATTCCACAGCTGCAACTTTACGGAAATATTCTTTATCAAGTCTGCGATTCAAACCAGCTTCGTTTATTGGCTGCTTTCCAGTTATTTCTTCTGCTACGCGCATGGCATCACCCAAAATATCAACAAGCGGCAGTCCGAATTCCTTTCCTTTGCTTGCAATATATGCTCTCGTTTCAGCCAGGACAAGTGTATAAATAATCATACACGGTGCCGCTTTGGCTTCAGCAAGAATGTCATCAATTTCCGTTGTCTCCATTACAAACGGGAAGCGCTTAATTGCTCCGAATGATCCGGCAAACTGGGCTTTCAATGCACTCGCAATAGATTTTCCCATTTCGCCAAGTGAATCTGATACCACGAAGAGCTTGATCGGTCTATTGTTTTTCATGGCCCTGCTCCATTTTGTTAATGATGTCAGTCATAAGGTCTTCAATATGCATCCTCATTTCATTTGCAGCTCCGTCAGGATCATTTGCTTTCATGAATTGAAGTAGCTTTTCGTGTCTCTGTGCCAATTCATCAAGGCCCTTTTCCGAAATATTTACCGTCACATTCGTCCATTGCCCGAGACTAACCATTTCCCACATTTTGTCTAGAAGCTGATTATCAGCCATTTGAATGATTTTTTTATGAAACGTGATATCTAAATCAATAAATTCCGCTTTTTTCTTGCGTTTAGCAGCACTTTTCATCAAGCGAAGCAGATTTTGTAGTTCAGTCAAATCTGGCGCATTCATTTTTAAAGTGGCATCTCGAATAGCGAGCATTTCAAGTGACGAACGAATTTTATATCTGTTTATTATGTCCTTTGGTAATAACTCCTTAACCACACATCCCTTAAATGGCACGTTTTCCAACAGTCCCATCATTTCCAGCTCCCGGATTGCTTCCCGGATTGGTGACTGGGAAACTCCAAATTCTCTGGCCAGCTTTGTTTCAATAATCCGCTCTCCCGGTTTCAACTGATTTTCAAATATCAGCTTACGAATTCGTTCAGCGACTTCTACTCGCAATGTCGATTTCATGATCTTTCCTGAATCGTTCTGAAGTTCTATCACTTTTCCCTCCCTTTCCTGATTATTCATAAATGGACGAACTCTCCGTCCATTTATGAATAAGGAAACAATCTAATGATTTTTTATAGTGTCCCCGTCAGAAATTTATAGCATTTAATCACGTTGGTTCGCTGCACATATTCCATCATTTCCGGCTGACCGATATCCATAGGGTAACGATCTGCAAAACTGATGTTTTTGATGCAATCATCCATGCTCCAACCTTTAGATATGCCCGCACCGACAGCAGCGATCCACTCATATATGAAAGTTTTCTGTTCAAGAAGATATTTTTTTGTTATTACAGGCCCATGTCCGGGAACGATCGTATCAACATCAAGTGTTCCGAGAAAATCCAAAGTTCTAAGAAGTTCTTCAATGTTGGCGGAATGCAGCCAAGTCTGGCAATGGGAAAAAACAGTATCGCCAACAAAGACAACACGTTCTTCAACCACATGAACCGCAATTTGTGCATCCGAATGACCTGGAGTATGGTAAAGATTGAAAGTGTGATCGCCCACTTTCATTGTCATTCTTTCGCTGAATGTAATCTGCGGAGGTAAATTGAGAATGTAGTCTTTGCGGTCAGGCATAAGCTTCAATCCCTCAGGATCCTGTCTTTGCAGTACATCTATACTGTAGTCATACATATCCATCGTACCGGGAGCTGTTATGTAGTCTAATTTCTCGTGTCCGACAACCGGACACACATTGACAAACCAGTGGTTACCGACAATATGGTCGATATGAGCTTCAGTGTTGATAAGATATTTAATAGGTCCGCGTTCCTTTGCAAAACCGAGCATATCCTCCAAAGTTGTAATCCATTGGGCTGTATCAATAAAGACGGCACCCTCCTTTGTAAAAACAATACTCGGATTACATCCTCGAATTTTTGTCAGTGTATAAACATTTTCGGTTACCTTTTCAAGATTAGTCATAAATGTCTCCTTCTCATATTCTATATTTGCCAAATAATCTATTATATATTATCGATTTTATCTAAAGTATAGCATGTTGAATTATTCTGTCAATAGAATTGAGCGCGCTAGAATCTCTATAGGATTCAGAAGTTGATTTTGCATGTCTTTAAAACAACAATTCCAAAAAGTATTGACAAGAAAATATGACCCATGTACTATGTAATTGCCGTTTATCGTTTATCGATTATCTTTAGTTTCAAATCAAAAATTTCATTATTCACCCAATGAATGACTCTACATGCAAAGGAGCATATAAAATGAAACTCTCAAATGTAAACCATATTGGAATTATTGGCACCGGTATGATCGGTGCAAGCATGGCCCTGTTATTTACCGGAAATGGATATAAAACTACTCTTTATGCAATTAACGATAAAGAAGCCGATGCAGGCAGGGAAAGATATGAGACTTATAGCAAGGATCTCATAGCAAATGGCCTTGTTACTCCGGAACAGATTGTAAATTGCAAAAAACTTTTGGGATTTGCAAAGGATTACGCCGATCTTGCAGACGTTGATTTCATCTTTGAATGCGTTGTGGAACGACTTAATATTAAACATTCCGTATATTCTGAGATCGAAAAAAACTGCAAACAATTCCAGGCCATTGTTTCCTCTACATCTGCACTCTCCGCTGACGATCTTGCGCAGGGACTTATACAAAAAGACAAGCTGGCTGTAGCACACCCATGGAACCCGCCTCATCTGGTCCCTTGTGTTGAAGTCGTAAAGAGCCAATATACAAGTGCTGCAGCGGTACAATACATTATTGATTTATTGAAATCTACCGGACGTGCTCCCGTTGTAATGAAAAAAAATGCACCCGGCTTTATAGGAAATCGTCTTCAGCATGCATTGTACCGTGAGGCAGCATACATGGTAGAGCAGGGCTATTGCACCCCGGAAGACATCGATATAACGCTTCAAACAAGCTTCGTACCACGTTACACCTCCATCGGATTATTTCAACATTTTGATTATGCCGGACTGGATATGATTATGAGCATTCATGAAAATCTATTCCCCGTGCTATGCAATGCTACAAAACCACAGGATCTGATTCGAATTCCGTATGAGGCAGGAAATCTTGGATACAAAACAGGAAAGGGTGTGCTGGACTGGTCTGGCGTTGATATTGATGCTTTCCGCAAGCGTGCAAGTGAACCCTATCTTAAATTCTTCAATTGGAGCTTGCCGGAATAAAATCCGGATATATACATGTAACAGGCTAAGAATTAAGGTAAGGAGGTTTTGAGTCACATACACTTGTCAATGCACGAAAAATAGTTCGAACACAAATCATTCAGATTACGTAGGAGGAGTATTATGAAAACAAAGAATTATGTTCTGTATGTGGTCTTGCTTTCCTTTCTTGCCGGTATCGTTGATTTAGTCACTAATCTTATTGAAGGACAGAAACTTTTCGGTATTCCAGGCAGCTTCACATTTATTACATTCGTTTGCTGGGCTCTTTATTTCCTGTTTGGAGCTAACGTAAAAGGCGCCGCCAAGGGATATATATCCATCCTTTCCGGTGCGATTTGTGCAGTATTTATGTTTTATCTCACTTTTGCATTTGACATTACAGTTAAGGCCTGGTGGGCAATTCCCCTTGCAGTATTCTTCGTAGTACTGATCATGGTTCCCCAGGAGAAGTTCAAGTTCATCAATCTGGCTGGTGTATTCGCCGGAACTGGTCTCTTTTTTGCTGCAGAAGCAGCAGGTGCCTGTACATTCCTTGATGCCGCCGGTAATTTCTCGGCATTTGGTGTAAGGAGTTATGCCATCTGCGTATCAATTGAAATGCTTTATGCATTGATTGGCTTAGCAGCTGGTTACCTGACTATCAAACTCTATGGTTTTTGCGCAGGCTTGGGAGCAAAAAAAGAAGAAGCAAAACAATAATCGATTCTTCTGACAGAATTATATTTTCCGCCCTCGCATGATTTTTGTGTGAGGGCTTTTTTGTCAAAAGATATCTTAGAATCAGATCGGAGTCAATTATGGAAAGATTTAAGGAAATAATGGAATATCCATCGGCGGCGAATTGTCAGAAAATACTGCACTTGTTTGGAGCTGATAAACGAATTGCTGAACATGGAAGAGCGGTTGCGGAAATTGCCATGGAACTTGCAGATATCCTAAGCGAATCAGGTCATGTATTGAACAGGTCAATGCTTGAAGCCGCAGCACTGCTGCATGATGTTGCACGGAGCGAAAAAAACCATGCCCAACATGGAAGTGAATGGCTTAGGGATCTTGGCTATCCTTCTATTGCTGAGGTCGTAGCAGTACATATGGATGTGCCGGAAGAAGCTATTATCCAAATGGATGAAAGAGCAATTTTATATTTGGCTGACAAACTTGTCAGCGGCAAAAAACGTGTTGATATCAACCAGAAATTCGAGCAAGCATTAAGCCGATACAAGCATGACGCGGATGCAATAGAATCCGTAAGAAAACGAATGGAAAAAGCATTAAGAATTCTTAACAACATAAAAAGAAAGACGCCTATTGCCGTCTCATGATTAGCAACCTAGAATTATCGGTAGGCACCCTGCATTGATATATCGGTTGAGACTATTTAAGGAACGGACACTATTTATGTCTTTTCACATTTATTACCACAATATATTGAAACGGAATATTTTCAAAACTCAAATCGACTACATTTAGGAGTAGTAAATACAAAAATTATTTATATAGCAATTGTATTAAATGACAAAATGAAGCTTGTGAAAAAAACACCAAAATCATTTGATGGTACAAGAACATAGGAAATGCCACATATTTTCATAACATATCTTGATTCTCTTTCGAAAGATAAAAATACGCTAATATACATTAACCCTAACTCTATTACATATTGATTTGGCAGTCTTGTGAAATCTCTTGGAATTCGTTGCAGATTTCACGATCTTCGGCACTACAACGCCTCTGTTATGCTTGCATTAGGAGTTCCTGACAAATATGCCATGAAGCGTTTAGGTCATGCAACACCGAACATGTTAAAGATGGTATATCAGCATGTTATGTCCACCAAACAAGAAGAGATCACAACCACAATAAACGATTATTTTAATAAAAAAACTCGATGATCAATTATGATTATAATAGAGAGTCAAAGTTGAGCACATCTAAATGTGTCTATTTATTCTTTCTATTTTCAAACTACAAAAAACTGCACTGCTTATTGGGTAAATTATACATTTTGCTTTAGTTTATATTTCTTATCGATTAACACATCTATCGATTCCGAGGGGTATAATGATTCTTTCACCCTTCCTTTTTTGCCATAACTCTTTCAATCGTCCCAATTAATATTCAACACGAAATTCAACACATACAAAAAAGATCCCCTTATTTCAAGGCTTTTTGGGGTTATTTCAAAGGGTTCGATTCCTGTTCGAAGCGCCAACATCAAAACCGCCTGTACTGGGCGGTTTTTTGTTTGCAGGGCTTTCCCGGTTTTTATAAGTGCAAAAAATCGCTCCGATAATACCCAAATTTACACTATAATGTATCCTTCTACAATTATATTCAACACGAGATCTCAGCCCTGTTTTTGGTAGATTAGAAGTACCGCTGGGAATTTTTGTTGCCACACACAGCCAAAACATTTTGCACCTATAGTGAGTTCGCCGATGTGGCAGAGCCACGAAGACTCAAAATGACATGGATTACTCAAAAGAGAGTCAAATTGAGGTAAAGGTGCCTTGATAGAAATCAGGGAATAGAATCAAGCATCAACAATTACTAAACGCTGGCTATGACATGCCATAAATGTCCAGATAATTCCATCCATATAAGTCGGTAGCAAATATTGTATGCACATGAATGCTTTAGATATTTATTGTAATGATATGATATTTAAGTCAAATCGATACCACAGGTTATCAAAGGTCTCCTAACAATTCCGAAAATGGTATGCTAATGACTGCATACTATAGTTGCTCTCTCCAATGCAGATCAAGTTTACATATTCGAGTATCATGTACGTGAGCATGTTTAGCAAAGTTAAAATCCAAACCGCTATTACGTTATGTCCACGGAAAAACACATCTAAAAATTGGTGCAATACTCAGCAAATCAGCGAATCCTTCCTCTCTGCTCTTAAACTGTTGTCTTTAAACATAATTTGAACATACACCATGTAAAATCAATTGAAAATCACAAATCGCATAATGAAGCACACCTGCAAATTACTTGTATCGCAGAAATTTGCAAAACATATAGAAGAACAGAACTTGAAAAAAAAGTGATCAGCTGGTCAACTGGCCGAATCAATTAGTTGCTCCAAACATCATGTTTCAAATAATGAGCCGTTATCGGACGCTTACGGAACTTTGCACTATAGTAATTCATGAAAATCCACAAAAATCATGACACATATAAGAGGAGTTATTCCCGCAGTTCAACAACTACTGCAGGGACAACTCCTCTTATATTAAGGAGAGTTTCGAATTGCCACCAATAGGAGGAATAATGGCATCTTATAGAAAAGCGGTCTGTATTACAAATTCCAACCGCTAATCTGACATTTTACACGTGTCGATTAATGCTCCTTTATTGCATATCTCAACAATTTTTCCAGATGTAGTTTTCCCTGTTTATGGATTATTTTATATTTGATCAGTAGTTCGCCATCTGATAAATATTGTAGATGTCTTCACCGGCAAGAAGCTTAAAACCGCCAATTTGGGGTTTCCCATATGATACGCAGCGATCAGCAAGGTTGCGGAGTGTTTCATCACTTTGCAATCCAATCCCCAACTCGGAAAAACATGTAGGCATGTTCAATGATCTGAAAAAAGCAACGGTTGCTTTTATTGCAGCACGAGCAGTATCATCATCACTGGTTTTCTTGATTTTTAAGACCTTTTCTGAAAATTGAACAAATCGTACTGGTTTCTCCTGATATACATACGCTGCCCAGGATCCCCAGACAGCAGAGAGACTAGCCCCGTGCGCAACATCAAATTTAGCGCTCAATTCATGCCCGAGTTTATGTGTGGCAAAATCTCTCACAGCGCCAAGTCCGGTCAGTCCATTATGTGAAATACTGCCGCACCACATCAGCTCGCTTACGGCTTGATAGTTTTGCATATCATTCATAGCAATGGTACCATTCCAAATCGTGGTACGAAGTACGGCTTCTGCAATTTCATCGGTAAGTTCATTACCTTCTGTAGGTGTAAAATACCTGTCAAGAGTATGCATCATGATATCCACAATCCCGCAAGCAACTTGAAAAGGCGGAAGAGTATAAGTTAGTTCCGGGTTCATAATTGCAAATTTTGGACGATTAAACTTAGTAGATAGTCCGACTTTTGACTGTGTGTTTTCATTAGTCAGCACAGCGGAATCACTGGTTTCACTTCCGGCAGCTGAGATTGTTAGAACAACACCAACAGGAAGACTTTTTTCAACTTCCTTTTCCCCCGTCCAGAAGGACCAAATATTTGTATGAGGATTTGCTGCTCCATGGGCGATAGCTTTGGCAGAATCAATTACACTGCCGCCACCAATTGCCAAAATGAAATCAGCACCGATTTTTATAGCCCTTTCAATCGCACTTTGTACAAAGGATAAGCGTGGATTAGGCAGTACACCGCCAAGTGATTCAAATGTTAAGTCTGCATCTGCAAATGATTTTTCAATCCTCTGCAACAATCCACTTTTAATTACACTCCCGCCTCCATAAACAATCAGTATACGTGAACCACCATATTCTTTTATTTTTTGAGCAGATTGACGTTCTGAATCTCTGCCGAATACAACTTCAGTTGGCGAATGGAAAGTAAAGTTTTGCATATTATTTATCTCCTAAAACATATCACTCTGTTTTATAAAATTATTCAACCAGGTCTGCCGGAAAAAGAATTTTGGCATATTTTCTGGCAGCTTCCGCCATTCTAACAACCCTTAATGAATGATCCATCAATTCGCAGCATCTCTTATAATTGTTCAAATGAAACATTTCCTCAAATTGAATAATCTCATAGACAAGCCGATTGGAGTGTGTGTGTTCATTAAAATATTTAACAGTATTTCCTAATCCCAATTCAAAGGACGGGCACTCACTTGGTGGGCCGTTCATTTTAATGTAACCCTTTGTTCCTTGGAGAATTATTGAACTTGGACTGTATGAATCTTTTGCTCCAGTACATTCGCATATAAAACCTTCGTATTTTAAGAGCGCAATACCGGATGTATCAATTCCATTTTCAGCCATGTTTGCAAAATATCTGACTTGACCGGGTTCTCCAAACAATCCAGCTGCAAAATGCAGATTGTATATATTAAGATCGGCCAGTGAGCCGGCAGAATAGGCAGGATTAAATACATTGGCGACTTCACCGGTCAGAAGTCTGTCATACCTGCTGGAGTATTGTGAGAAGTTACACTGAACTAATTTCATCGCACCCAATAAAGGAATCGCTTCTTTTATCTTTTGGAAATTCGGGAAATGAATGGTCGTAATCGCCTCAAAGAGATACAAGTTTTTACTTTTTGCCAAAGCAATAATTTTTTCCGCTTCTTTTACCGTAGATGTAAATGGCTTTTCACAAATAACATTTTTCCCGTTTTCTAAGGCTTTTATGGCGTGTTCATAGTGCAAGTTATTTGGGGACGCGATATAAATAAAATTCAAATTTTCGTCAGACAGCATGGACTGGTAGTCAGTATATATTTGTTTAACCTGATATTTATCAACGATTTTCCTGGCTGTCTCTTCTTTCCTGGAATATATAGCGATGCATTCAACATTTTCTACCTCCAGTGAGGCTTGTATAAATGCATCCGTAATGACCCCTGAACCAATCAAACCTATTTTCATACTATCCCCGCTTCCGGTATCATGATTGACACTTCTGTATTGTCCCGGAGTTATTCCTTCTTACTCCTTAAAAACTCTAATAAAGCTCTGAACATTGCCCATATCGAGTACTTTTATGATTTCTGACAATTTAATGTTGTTATCATTTTTATGCATTTCGTTAGCTTTTTCAATTCGTAGACTTGTTACATTTTTCGTAAATATTACACTGATTCTCTCTTTAAATGTGTCTGTGTTGTTGCGAATTCTTAACTAGAATAAAATGCAATTGCAACAACGAAACCACTGCAAAATTGGCGATATAATTATTACTTGCTGATTGTAGCGTATAAATAATCGTCACAGCATTCGCCAATATGATCCAACAGAATAGTCTCTGTATTGGGGGTGAGTTCCTTCTTTCGGATTTTCTCATATTGATTCGGCAAATATTGACTCATAAGTGTGTATGGAATATCAACAGCATCCAGATTCGCAAACAGCCGGTTAATAGACTGCTGGACTCTATCATCATTAAGATAATATCGACACCGATCTGAAAGACTAAACGCACGTGCAAATTTTAACGCCTGTTCATCACCGTGATAATGTTTTATCCAATACCCAGGATTTTCCAACATAATCATCTCTAAGGTGTCTCTAAATCCGCTCAGCGGAATCCCACTATTCATTAATAATTCTTTCTCAATATTTTCCAGAGCAAACAGTGCTTCTCTTAAATAAAACGTAAGCGCAGGTCCTACTTTTAAAATTGCTATACCATCTTCAACCATATTTTTTAAATTATCTTTTCTCTGATAGTCTGTTGAATGCCCTTCCAAGATGAATTTATTATTATTTTTCATATACGATATGAGCTCTTTGGCATTTTCCCGACTATAGTCAAACACTTCTAAATCACCAAACTCGACACCTGGCTGTACGACAATTCCTGCTACTCTTTCCCAGGCAGCAGACATGTTTCTCTCATGAAATTCAGCATAGAATGCCTGAATTGTTTTTTCGCAGTTCGCGGGTATTGTTACAGAAACGCTTCCCTCTGCTTCTTCAGCACCGCCTGGAATTGGAACCTCGCTTCCAATAATATAGACCGGCGCAACACAATCAGGGTCATTTTCTTTCCGCTTCATAAAGGCGAGTTCAGCCGCTTCGCATAGAATCGCTCCGCGAGCTGCAATCACTTCATCACTTAGCCTGATAGATTTGTCATCATCCTTAAGCCGCATGCTTGTATCAATGTGGATTTTTGTAAAACCAGCTTCAACATATTGCTTAACGAGCTCAACCGCATTATTCATTGCTTGCTCTTCATTTAGATTTGTCCATGTGAGCGGACCCAAATGATCCCCTCCAAGTATCAGAGAAGATTCCGGTAAACCTTCACGAATCGCCATTTTTTTAACAAACACATAGAAATCAGCGGGTTTCATTCCTGTGTACCCACCCTCCTGATTGACCTGATTTGAAGTTGATTCAATCAATAAAAATGTGTTGTTCTTTTTAGCCCTTTGCATTGCTGCCTTCAGTACATATTTATTTGCACTGCAGCACGAATATATCCCAATATATTCTCCCTGTTTCTGCCTTTTTACTATTTCTTGAATATAGTGCATAATTTCAACCTTTCAATAGAACCGTTCAACGAAAATGTCCATCGATATCGGTATAGTTATTGGCACAGTTATGATATTTACACAACTGACGGATACTCATTGCAAAGAAGCCTATAAACAGGCTCATCCTCTTCAATTGTTGGAAATCTGCCAACTTTTTCATAAAATCGATTATCTGAAGTATCGTCATTACTCATGGAAACTTCGCCGATCAGAATATCACCAGTTCCCGGAACAGTGTCAAAATCATGATACTGATGAGGCCAGAGCGTTATACTTTCTCCCGGCTTCAAAACCACTCCAGTGCCGGCCTTCACATAATAGGAACGCCCATCCGAATTCAAAAGAACATCGCCGTCCGACAGACTTCCATCATCATTGGCATTATAAACATGAATAATCATAGTTCCGCCGCCTCGGTTAATAATATCCTCACTTTTGTTCCAATGAAAATGCATCGGAAAATGCTGGCCGTCCTTTAGCATTATTAATTTTTCGGCATATACTTTTTTGTACTTTGGATTATTCTGATTTCCGTTTCGAAGAGTTATCAATGCAAAACCAATTTTGTCCCAATTTTCCAAACCGCAGTCAGTTATGTCCCACCCAAGCATATTGTCGCGAATTTCATCATATTCCTTGCTTCTATTCTGCCAATCCTCCGGAGTCCATTTACAAAATGGCGGCACTTCGAATTTGTGTGCCTTCATCAGATCTTCCATATCTTTTATACACTGATTGATTTTCGAACGTTTCATCTTGTTGTCCTCCTTAAAATAACAATTCCATTATACCGATTCTGCTATCCATACTTCAAATTTTATCCACAAACTGCAGTTTCACTTTGTATACCTTATCTTCTCCGGGTGCAAGAATTGGCGCGGCACAACCGGCTTCTCCAATTTTGGGACCATCCAGAAAAACGTTCATCGGTTCAAGGCCAAGTACGTACTCACCTTTTCCAAGCATCTTCCACTCACAGAAAAACGGCAGATCATGTCCATCATATTGGACGTTAACTCCAATATGTCTCTTCTCATTAAAAATTGTATACTGACACTTGCCGGCTTCATCTATTTTCATTTTATGAAAATAGCATCTTTCCGGATACGGATACTGCGGTACTTCGATCTGGTTCCATGTATCCATATTCTTTGCTGCGTTTTCTTCGCGGGGGATCGTTTCAAGAGTATCAAGAATGAGCTTAGTTCCTTCTTCAAGTAAAGGATAGCCATAATTCAAGTGAAGTGCATACACAAACTGTCTGTCACCGAATCCCAAATTTGTAATTGTATCCGTTAATATAATACTGTCATCTTCGTATCCAAATTCCAGTTTTCTATGCAGGGCAAGGTTCTCTCCGAAAATCCGAGCTTCCCGCATGGTGCCTTCAACTGAAATCGTCGGATTATTTCCTTCAATTCCTCTTTCATATTTCACATTTTCTGCCGGTGTATTTGCAATTCTGCCATGCAGGCCGAGTTCTTCACCGTTTATAACTGTTGGACTGCCAAAGTGCTGCAGTCCGCATGTAGTAAGCATGCCAACAAAAAAATTGCGAAGCCAGCGTGTTCCCTGTGCATCATAATACTCTGGTGCAACAATTCCGCAGGGTGCGATATAATTCATATTTTTGCCCTTGTAATGCACCTGATACAAATCCATACATCTGCCGGGCAAAATTGTAGCTGTCAGATTGCCGCCGTTATTTATCTCCAATACCCGTACGCCGTCTTGAAAGCCGCCTGAAAGAACACTTTCCTTAAGAGACATAAGCTGATCCAAATCACCTATATACGCCAGTTTTTCTTGATATGTATTGCTCATTTTCCACCTGTTTCTTCAAATTCAAAATGTACCTGTTTTTGAAAATCACAGGTACACCCTTTGTTTTCTAATGATTTTTGATAAAAACTTCGAGTTCTTTTCTGGACGGTGCGCCCTCCATCGGGCCCTGTATCCGAACTGACATCGCTCCCGCAGCATTTGCATATTTAGCACACTCAGTCAGGGATTTTCCTTCACAAAGACCTGTCAGGAATGCACCGCAGAAAGTATCCCCTGCTCCTGTCGGATCAATCTCTGTAACATTATAACTAGATACATTAATTATCTGATCTTTCGAATAAATGATGCTGCCTGCTTCTCCGTTTTTGAAAACCACAATTTTGCCTTCCAATGCCCATTTTTTACATCCCTCATCATCATTTCGGGTATCAGTAAACATGGCTGCCTCTGTCCTGCTTGGGAAAATAAGGCTGGCACGCTCAATTACAGGTCCGCATAATTTTTTGATCTCCGCAACACTCAGTGCTTCCGGTCGGATATTAGGATCAAAACTGATTTTTGTATCCTCCGGCAATTCCCTGATGAGTTTGTAAACCGCCTCTGCACTATCCTTATTTACCGACATAGTAAATCCGGTAATATGAACCCATTTTGTTCCTTTCAATTTCTCAATATTAACTTCTTCCTCGGTCAGCATGCCCGGTGCCGCGTGATGCACATGATACAGAAAATTTCTACTTCCATCTGAAAAATAACAAACGAATGCAACACCGGTAGAGGCATCCGGATGAATTCGGATCATTGAACAGTCAACGCCGCTCTCTTTCAGACGGTTTGTTACGCAGCGGCCAAATCCGTCATTTCCTACGACTCCGATCATTGCACAATTCGCACCTAACTTTGCTGCCGCGTTTATCATAATCGGTGTATCTCCGCTCGGATACGGCCCGGTAAAATCTGCTGCCTGGTCTAGAGGCTTATCAAGATCTTTCCGCATAACTTCACATAAAAGTGCGCCTATTGTTACGATATCATAATTCATATTCATATTTCCTCTAAATCATTCTCCGATTATATCAATGTATATTTTTCTTGCCTGCGGACCGTCAAACTCCATAAATACAATTTCCTGTGCTTCTCCAACTGCCAGTTTCCCGTTAACTAAAGAAACCATAGTACTATTTCCGACAAGGATGGAGCGAAGATGTCCATAAGCATTTGCCGACGTTCTACCATATGTATTAAGAAAGTGTGCATGTGAATATTCAGCGTCATCATCAACCAGTTGATGGAGCAATGTATCCAAATCACTTAATATGCAAGCCAGCGGTTCTGTTACAATTATACCGCAGTTAGTATGTGCTGTTATTACTGACACGATTCCATTGGTCACTTTGGAATCTGCTACATATTTTTTGACAATATCTCCAATATAGGTTGTAAAATACTCATCTTCAGTCATTACAAAAGTCTCATAATGCTTAACCATGTTCCTGCACCTCTGTTCCTAAGAATTTCATTGCATTCAGACCCATAACCATTTTCTTCTGAAGTGGACGCAGTGTCAGGGAATCGACTGCTCCAACCATTCTCTTCTGTTCAATTCTTGGATAGGTTGATCCGAACATTACCTTGTCATAAAGCATACGGTCTATCCAATATTCCCCAAGCTGATCATTGAAAGTTGTATTAAAGAATTGCTTAGGAGAGTCAAAATATAGTAAAGCCGTATCAGCATATATATTCGGATACTTCAAAATCAGCATGGCTGTTTCTTTTATCCATGGCCATCCAAAATGTCCAAGGCACATTCTCAGTTCAGGATACTCTATCGCCACATCCTCAAAAACCAGCGGGTTGGAGTATTTGGACGGACTGTTTTTCACCCAGGTCATTCCCGCTTCAAATAAAATAGGTTTATTATATTTCAAGCAGATCTCATAAAGAGGTTTCATCATTGAATCAGCCGGAAAAAAATGCTGAATAGCTGGACTAAGTTTCAATCCCTTCAATTCAAGTTCCAAAAAAGCCTTCTCTAGAACTTCCGCCGCATCGGTTCGATATGGATCAACACTGGCAAACCCTATTAGCCGTTCTGGGTACATGTCAACCAGAAGTTTTACTTCTTCATTGGAGACAATTGTGGAACCGGCTCTTGTCGTGATATCTTCGGCAGATAAAACGGCCTTATCTATTCCAGCCGCATCCAATTGTGTTATAAACAGACTAAGAGGCCATACATGCTGTTTGTATAGAAAATATTGTTCTCTTCTGAACAAAACCTTATCGGGATCGCTGCATATTTCTTCAAAGAATCCTGGAAATGTATGCATATCAATTATCATAATATTCCTCTTTTTCTATCGGTTTTTCGCTGCCTGACATTATTTAATCTATATGTATTTCAATTTATATGAAAATAATATTCGCATTAACCGGTTATAGTGCCTACTCGGGAATGGCCCCCATGGCAGGCAGTGCATTGACGTAACCGTCAGTCAGATAAACACTTGTTTTACGATGTTCTGCTATTTTTCATTACACCGTCATTTTCTATTTCATATTTCCAAAAAGCAAAGCCATCAAGGATCCATTCATTAATACATATTATCCTTGATGGCCTTCTTTTATGGAACTTATCCAAACCCAAACCATATTGAATAAGTTGGCAGATTAAATATTAGGCTCTGAAATCTTTAGTGTTTGCTTTGTTAACAACCTGAGCACCTGTGTCAACCTTTGTTTCTCCGATATCTTTTCCAACAATTGCATTGTAGGCAGCATAAACAGCTCCGTAACCCATTTTGTAAGGGTTTTGTGCCATTACGCAGTACAAAGATCCATTATCAACAAGGTCAAGAGTTGTCTGTGAAGCGTCAAAGCCAATTACAACGCCTTTCCAGTCTTTGTTGGCTGCAGCTGCATTACCGACACCAACAGCACCTGGTTCATTGTTGCCATAAACACCAACTACGCCCTGAGAAATGAAGTTTTCGGCAGCAGCCTGAGATGCGGCAACTTCAGAGTTGCCATACTGTGTTTCAAGCAGCTTGAATTCTGTTCCTGTAAATGCATCACGGAAACCCTGTTCACGGTCGATAGAAGTCTGTGTTGCGTTAGAGAAAGCAACAATACCGATGTCACCGGAAGTAATTCCCTTTTCACTCAAACCGGCAAGCATCTGCTCTCCGGCAATTTTCGCAGCTGCATAGTTATCCGTTGTAAACTGGGCAACTGCATCAAAATTAGCAGTAGAATCAGCATAAACAACTTTGATACCAGCGTCTGCAGCACTCTGCAGGGTAGCAACGATTGCATTCGGGTCAACAGCGGCAACAATTAGGCCGTTGCACTGAGCAGCTATAGCATTGTTAAGCATTTCAATCTGAAGAGCTGTATCCTTTTTATCAGGGGCCATCCATTGATATGTAATTCCCAATTCCTTAGCGGCATCCTGAGCACCCTTATCAACGTTTACCCAATGGTTATCCAAACCATCCATCGTTACAAGAATAATACTTACGTCTTTAGCAGAAACAGACGCTGTTGTCTCTCCTGCAGCTTTTGTCGTCACTGCTGTTGTAGCCTCCGCAGTTTTCGTGGTTGCTGCCGCGGCAGTTGTTGTCGAAGAAGTTGAAGATGCACAGCCTGTCGCACTAACAAGCATAGCCAATGCAAGAACGGAAACCAATAATTTCTTTTTCATGTTAAATTCCTCTCTCTTCATTTTTTTCTATATCAAAGGTTCCCATGAACCTTAATACGACTGATAACGAAATATTTGCATTCATTGTTTTTTCAGAAGACGTCTTGTCTTTTTGCTGTTCGTACGGGTAACAATGTCCAGAACAACAGCCAGAATTACGATGGTTCCTATAATAATGTTTCGCAGGGCAACCGGGGCACCGACAAACTGGAGGCCATTTTGCAAAATACCCCAGATACCAGCACCGGCAATAACACCAGGCAGAATTCCGGAACCACCCAAAGTAGAAATACCGCCGATAACACAAGCTGCTACCGCATACATTTCATAAGTTCCGCCGGCATCCATGGTGCCCATACCTGCTGAAGCCAAAAGTGTCAGGCCCGTTAAGCAGGCACAAAAGGCACTGATAATATAAGTTAGCAAAATTGTACGGAATGAATTAACACCTGACAATCTTGCAGCATCAAGGTTGCTTCCTACGGCATAAATATGACGTCCGGTACGTGTTTTACTTAAAAGGAAGTTAAAGAATATCCATAATATAATTGCAAGCCACACCGCACTATATATACCAAGGAAGTTTCCGTAATAGAGCAAATCGCGAAAACCCTGTGCTGTATTTCCGATAAAGTCAGTGTTGTGGTTATTGTTTACTAACTGAGCGAGGCCGCGGGCCAAGGTCATTGTTCCCAAAGTTGCAATGAATGACGGCAGATTTACTTTAGCCACCAGTGTTCCATTCAGTACACCGACTACCAATGCCAATATGATCGTAATCAGGCATGCTAATACAGGGTTCATTCCTCTGTTCATCAGTGTTCCGGCTGTCATACAGGACATACCGACTACAGAACCGATTGACAGATCAATATTTCCGGTAATCAGAACGTAGCCTTGTCCGATACCAATTATCAGAGTGGGTGCGATCTGACGAAAAAGATTCTGTATGTTATTCATTGACCGAAAAGAAGGACTCATAATACTGAAAATTATGAATAGTAGAACGAAACCAAAGGTCGCACTGACTACAGACTGCATGCCGCGGGATGCAAACTTCCGGTTAATCCAATTTGATTGTTTTGCATTCATTTTCTTCTATCTCCTTAAATTTTTGTTTCAAATTCTGTTGCATAGGCCAGAATCTTATCTTCTGTTGCGTCTTCCTGCATTATCTCACCTGTTATACGGCCGTCACACATAACAATTATCCGGTCACTTATTCCCATAACTTCAGGAAGTTCGGAAGAAACTATTAAAACACCAACGCCATTTTGTTTCAGTGTATTTATGAGATTATAAATTTCAACTTTTGAACCTACATCAATACCCCTTGTAGGTTCATCAAAGATCACAACTTTTGAATCTCTTGCCAGCCACTTACCAATTACAACTTTCTGCTGGTTCCCGCCGGAAAGGTTTTCTGCATTAACTTCTGCACCGGGCATCTTGATATTCAAGTTCAAAATAGATTTATCGGTTAGTTCCTTTTCCTTCTTTTTGTTAACTTTACCTGTAAAACCACTGATCCAATCAAGGTTTGGCAAAGCCAGATTTTCACTGACACTGAGTTTGGTGCACAACCCGTCCTTTTTGCGGTCCTCCGGAACCAGAACAATGCCGGCCTTTATTGCATCAAATGGCTTATTGATTTGAATCGTCCTGCCGTTTAATATTATTTCTCCGGATTCTTTTGGTTCTATTCCAAAAATTGCTCGCGTAGTTTCCGTACGTCCAGCACCCATCAGTCCAGCAATGCCAACTATTTCGCCTTCAGATATCTCCAGATTTATGTTGCGTACCAGATGTCCCGCGTTCAGATTCTTAACTTCAAATATCTTTTTCCCTTTTTTACATGAAACACGCGGAAATTTATCGGTTATATCTCGGCCTACCATCTTTGCAATCAACTGATCCATAGTGAAGTCTTTGAAATCACCTTCCATAACAAACTGTCCGTCACGAAGTACCGTAACCCGGTCCGCTATATGTCCAAGTTCTTCCAGTCGGTGAGATATATAGACGATTCCGCATCCTTCTGCTTTTAACTGTCCAATAATACGAAACAGATCATCAATTTCTTTAGAGGAAAGTGCCGATGTCGGCTCATCCATAATTAGAATTTTGGCGTGAATAGAAAGTGCCTTTGCAATTTCTACAATCTGCTGCTTGGATACTGAAAGCTCGCCGACAACTGTATTAGGATCGAGGTCAACCTTCAGTGCGGCAAGAACATCACTGGTCTTTTGTATCATTTCTTTGTTATTAAGTACGATTCCCTTATTTTGTTCACGTCCAAGAAAAATGTTCTCGGCAACAGTCAGGTGGCGGCACATATTCAACTCCTGATGGATAATAGCTATCCCCAGCTCCTGCGCTTTCTTGGTGTCCAAATCTCCAGTCTCTTCACCAAAAACACTCATAGACCCGGAATCACGGCTATATACACCGCTCAAAATCTTCATCAATGTCGACTTACCGGCACCGTTTTCACCGAGCAGTGCCATAACCTCACCGGATTTCAGGCTGAATTTTGCATCTTGAAGTGCCATTACACCTGCAAAAGACTTGTTGATGTTTTCCATCCTAACAATATATTCATCCATTTTCATGTTTCCTTTACTGAATTTTATGCTGTCTTGATGTCATTCAATTTGAAGCACTTTCTGCTCCAAGCAATGCCCAAAGTATAACAGTAACCATCAAAATTTTTGAGGTACAAATATTTTTATTGGGGGTGCATTTCTTTTGAACTTATAGCTATTTAGTCTGGTTTTGTAAAATAAACATGAATATTTATATGCATTTACACCATTTCACGTATTTTCTGTTTTGAAAGATACAAATTCAGGGTACCGGATTGTCGCTTTTAATCGGGAATATTTTCTTTGTTCAATATTCGTACTTCATCAAAGCGGGATCGCGGATACTCTGCAGCAATTCTTCCCTTTTCAACCTGAATCATACGGTCGGCAACATTCAGGGTGTCATAAAGTTCTGTATCCAAAACCAGCACAGCTATGCCGCTTTCCCGCAGCTTTGCAATCAATCCAAGTATGTGTGTCCTCATATACATATCGGCTCCGGACAAAGGCTGGATACAGACAACCAAATCAGGCCGCGAAATCAGATAACGGTAATAGACAAGAGTATAAAGATCTATACTATGCAGATCATTCAGTTTAGGGATATCCAGCAAATCACCGAGTACCGGTCGGAACTCTCTATCAACATTTTCACGAAATTTGTTTTTTTGCCAAAAGAAAGGGACTTTTTCTGCAAGCTGAAAGCATAGATTATCCAGAAAACTCAGTTCCGGAAACAAAGTGGTATGGATAGGGTCGCGTTTAATCAGTGCTATTTTGCGGCCGCACAATCCAGTACCGTCCTGTCCTTCAACCCATCCGGAGAATGGTTTGCAGACACCTCCGAGAAGGTCCATTAGTTCATCCGTGATTGTATTGTTTTGATCCAAAAGAAGTACGTTTTCTCCGGCCTTAATCGAAAAATCCAAATCCTGAATGTTACTCATTTGGATATGATGTAAAGTCAAAATTATAGGAAGGCTATTGAATGATTTCGTGTCGTTAGGTTCAAG
>Ga0209540_10001173_pt1 | contig 20759 bp, 24 predicted proteins | sample BarGraIncu01121A_FD_184501 | JGI IMG/M metagenome (GOLD analysis project Ga0209540, IMG submission 184501) | Arctic peat soil microbial communities from Barrow, Alaska - Barrow Graham LP Incubations 011-21A (SPAdes) (version 2) | ecosystem: Environmental > Terrestrial > Soil > Wetlands > Peat... | reverse complement strand
TGATCAAGATTGTAATTACCCTGCAGACTGATTGGCTCCCGGGTTTGTAATATTGTGATTTTCAGGGTTGTTTTTTACATGTATCAGGCGGAAGGAATTTTCCGCAATATTGAAAAGAAGCACCTGCCCCGACAATACCTTTCCTGAACCTGTTATTATTTTGATCACTTCATTAGCCATGAAGGTCCCGGTAATCCCCGGAAGAACTCCTGTTACGCCAACCTGAGCAGGATCCGGATTCCTGAATTCTTTTTCATTTACTGCCGGGTTGTAGCACCTGTATGTCGGCCCCCCGGTATAATTAAATACAGAAATCTGTCCCTCGTATTTATAAATTGCACCGTGGACCATCGGCTTATTGAGAATGACGCAGGCATCATTGATGATATACCTTGATTCCAGGTTGTCGGTTGCGTCGACAACGATATCAAAATCCTTAATGATGCGCAGGGCGTTTGCAGCATCAAGCCTGAGATTGAATATCTCGGTCTCAACAAGTGGATTGAGATGGTCAAGACGGTTTTTTGCGATTATTGATTTGAGCTTGCCTACATCGTCTGAACCATAAAGTATCTGACGCTGGAGGTTGGTTTCATCAACCATGTCGTATTCAACAATGGCAACTTTTCCAACACCTGCCGCAACCAGGTACTGGAGAACCGGACACCCCAAACCACCGGCACCGACGACCAGGACCTTTGATTTTTTAAGGTTTTCCTGACCAGCGGTGCCGATTTCGGGGATCATTATCTGTCTGCTGTATCTTCTTAATTCCCTCGGGGAAAGTATTTCATCTGCCATTATCCCAGTTAATGTTGACCATTACAAATATACTCTGTAAGCGGCAGTAATCAAATACTTTGATACCAGCGATGAAAATCCTTATCAGATTGAGAAGGCAAGTCCGATCTCAAACGGGAACAGATCAACGCCTCCAGGACCCTTTCCGTGTTTGAAAAGAGGAGTTATGTAGTAAGTACCATAGATCTCAAAGTTCTGGTAGCCTATCCGGGCTGTTGCACCGTACCTCAGCATGTTAAGGCTGAAATCGCCGTCAGACTTTACCTTATCGCCGTTTTCAAATTCCATTTTGGAATGAGAGCTAATCTTTATTGCGCCGATGGGTCCTGCAGCAATGTTAATACGCTGGTGATCGGTCGGTATCTGGATCTCGAACAGAACCGGAAGATCGAGATAAAGTGTAGCCAGCTTTGATTTCTTAAGGGTTTCGCCGGGATCCAATATGATAATGTTACCACCGGCATCTTTCCGGATGTTATTATTTCCGTCGAATTTGTAGTTATTCCAGCTAAGGCCAAGACCCGTTACAAACCCGATATGTCTACAAAGTCCGATGCTCAGCTGTGAAAAGTTAAGGTTGAAGTTCATTGCTTTTCCGGAATTAAGCGACATATATTCAATTCCTGCAGGCAGCGAAAAGTTGTAATTGTTGGTCACGTAATTATTAAAACCGACCTCACATCCGGCCCAATGGCCCTTGAAATGGGTTCTTCTGTGCTCCTTTGAATCCTTATTATCATCATTATCTTCACGATTAAATGAATTGTCGTCGTTATATTTTTCGACCTCTAATTTTGGAAGCTTTCCCTCAAGCGATTCAAGGATATTTAATCCCCTGTTCCCGACCCTGACATTAATTTCATCACCCTTATCAACATAGGCAAGCCGGTACTGGCCGACAACTACCTTTGTTATGCTGTTCGAATCAGCAGCAACTGCTGCCGGGCTGTCTCCTTTTTTTTCAGCAGAAGACGCCTGGCTGAAGCCCTGACTAATAATTATTGTAAGCAATACAATTATTCCGATCTTTTTCATTATTATCAATTTATATGTTTCTTATGCTGTGACGGGAAACGTCATGCAAAAGTTACTGCGACTCAGTAGTTTTTCTGACAGGAGCGTTGAATTTCAGGACTTTCGAGCTGAAATAAAAAGACTTAAGTTCCCCTGCGTTATCATTTGTTTTAACAAGCGCCATCTGCCAGCCCAGCAGTTTATTAAGTCCTTCAATTCCTGCTTCAGCAAGCTCATAGCTTTGCAGCGGCTTATCGGCACCCTTGTTTTCCTTAAGGATCTTTTCGCGGAATGTTCTGGCGACAAACCGGTTCAGCCAGCTTCTTTCATCATCGTAAGCCGGCGCAGTATAATTAATCGACGATGCAATCAGTGCAGGGCTGATATTTTCAGGGTTTGTACCGATTACAGGGAGACTGGTGAAAGCAATCAGATCGGGTCCCTGGATTCTTTCTATTCCTGCATTGGAATCAGGTATATTCTGCTGAACCGGATGGTCGTTAATAGCATAGGCAGGGATTTCTGTGCCGGCTTTCATTATGTTCTTTTCAATCCGGGGGAAGAAGTTTCCATAATTCCTGTCTTTAAGGATAATCGGCTGCTGGATATAAATTATATCTGGGGTCATAACTGCAACCGCAGGGCTGTTTTGTGCGACCTGGCGCGGGATGAACATATGGTTTAACAGAATAAATACCAGTACTGCTGCGGCACTTAGTCCGATCACTGCGATCCTGGTAATTTTTGAAGCAAGCGTGATTCTCTTAAGATTGTTTTTATGCCTGTAACTGACCACGGGAGGGTCAATCTTAGTTTTCTGGATTTTATCGAAGAATTCCCTGTTAGCCGGGTTCAGCTCAATATTCTGAAGCAAGTCGGCCTTCTGTTCCGGGGAGAGGTCACCTTCAAGATATGAGGCAGAAAGAAATTCTATCTGTGATACTTCAATTTCTGCAGAGGATTTCAAAAGCTTTTCCTTCCCGGGAAAAGCATCATTGGCCGGAGATATCCTGGCAATCATAAGTGAATCTGCCTCTTCCCTGATATCGGGGTTCTGATTGAGAAAAGCCATGAGCTCATCCGTGTGCTGCGCGGTGAGAGTTCCGTCGAGCCAGTCGATTAACCATGTTTCGTAGTTTGATCTGTCGGGCTTCATGACTAGATTATAGTTTCAATTTTACCAATGTAATTTTTAAGGGCAATCCTTCCCCTGTATATATTTATTTTGACCTGGGCTTCAGTGAGTCCTGCTATCTGCCCGATCTCTTCATAGCTATATCCTTCATAATCCCGCAGAAGGATAACCGATTTCTGCTGTTCAGGGAGTCTCGACAGCGCAGCATGAAGGATTTCATTCAGATCGGAGTATTGCGAATTAATTAACAGATCCTCTTCGTGTGATTCGTCGAGCTGGGTTACTCTCTTTTCCTTCCTGATTATGTCGATCATATTGTGATAGGCTGTCGAAAAAAGCCATGATTTCACGACTCTGTATTCTATTTCAGCGACATGCCGCCAGAGCTTTTCATAGCTGTCCTGGACGATATCATTTGCACGGTCATCATCCTTCAGATCAGCTCGAATGAACCGGTAAACGGAATCAGCGAACTCCTCAACAGCTCTGTTATACTCCCTGACAGTCATAAAACGTTTTACAATGCAAAGACGTTATGTAAGGCAAAAAGTTACAAGTAAACGATGAAAACGATAAAATTTATTAGTCTGAATTCAGAGAGGCAATTAACGATTTAACCTGTTCGTATGATTCTTTTACTTTGGTCGGGAAGGAATAATGTACCAAATTGGACTTGATACTTACACCGTTTTTCCCGGTTTCAATCCATGCTATATGCATAACGTTCAAAAGAATTTTGGTGTCACTGGTATCTGTCAGTTCTATAAAAATGTTTTTCATGCCTGTATGTATTTATTGTTAAACGATTTTTAAAAAAATAGGACATGCGATCACATGTCCTATTAAAATATGAATTCAAATAATATTATTTCTTCGGCTGATAAACTCTAACCCAGTCGATCTCCATGGATGTCATGCTGTTAACAGGCTTGTCGAGGCCTCCTGAGAAGAGGATATACATCGGCTCCTGCGGAACATCTGATGTCTGGGTAAGAACTTCGGTATTATTGATTTTCCAGACAAGCTTATCGGCACTCCATTCGAGTGAGAAGATAAAGAAGGCATTTGCATATTTTGATCCGACGGAAGCTTTTACCTTTTTATTTACAGAGGCAAAATAGTTAACGGCAACCTTACCGTTCAATGTCCGGCATACGTCGATATGCGGGGTAATCTGATCGGCAAGCATCCAGAAAGCCGATTTTACAGAAGGATCGCCAAGCTTGATCTTTGCAGTGAATGTTCCATATTTCTGTCTGAAGCTTTTCCCGGTATTAATAAGCCCCGAAGTGAAGGCAAATTCCTTTGTCTTAAAGCCGTCGGCGCCGGACCATACTTTCCCCTGTACCTTCTGTGGCTTTGTAATGATCTTCAGGATGCTGTTCCTTATCTCGAAATTATCCTTTTCGGTATATGCCTGCATGTCAGTCTCAACGGAATACCTGTCATGAAGAATTTTATCTCCCCAGAAGTAGTTTGTGAGCCATATTTTCGTGTTCAGATTATCTCCTTCAAATTCGTCGCTGAAAGTCAGCTCCCTGTTCTTCAGAACATAAAATTTATCTGAATCCTTAACTTTGAAGTACCAGAGAATATCCTTATCTTTTTTAAGCTTGTCGAACTCCTGAAGTTCCTTGAACATATCGCTCTTTTCGAATCTTTTCTTATCGAGCAGGTAGCTTTTCTTTTCCTTGAATTCCGGAGTGGCGACATATTCCTTAAGCTCATTATACCTGGCAAGGCGGGTTGAACCATTTGTATTCAGGAAGTTGGTATACTCCTTCGATTTTTTAAATGTGTAATATTCCTTAATTTCTGAACTTGATTTAAGCCTGTTGAATTCCTGGAGCTTCTTCTCATCATCTGATCCCTTGAATTCTTTTGATTTTGATTTTTCCCTGAACTCGAGAGACTGGACAAGTTTTTCGAGGGATTCATACCCTTTGATCTTATCAGATCCATCAAGTTCCTGGAATTTTTTCAGAGATGATCCTCCGATAGTTCTGAAATAGAGAACTATATCCTTTGCTTTCTGCAGAGAAAGAAACTCTTTCTCCCTGGCATACTCCTCAGAACCCTTAAAGCTTAAGGATTCAATCTCTTTCTTTTTCTGAAGGAATGAGGATGAGGCGACCAATTCTTTTAGTTCCGTGAATTTTTTCAGGGTATCTGACTTTGCGAAAGCATTGAGTTTGTCAAATTCAGCTATCAGAGCCTTCTCAGCCTGTTCAATTTTAGCAGTTGACGGGATCAAACCCAATAGAAACTTGAGACTTGCCATTGCATAAATGTTTTAAGTACAACTGATAAAGATAGAAATTCTTTCTAAAATAAACGTTCAAACAACTTCAAATATTTGTTTTTTGAAAAATATGAGGCTGATTCGAAAATTCAATGCACTAAAAAAGCAACAGGTAATAAAAGTCAGGATCTCAATTATTCACATAAAGCTGAGTTTCTGGAATTTTCCTACTTTTGCCGCAGTAATATTAGTATTTATGGCACTTGTACATGAATTTGAAAACAGCGGCAACTGGCTTTTTAAAAGAAGAAGCTGGCTTCCGGTAATTTTAATTGCCGCCGGCCTTGTGATGATGTATCTCGGAAACAGGCAGGCAATAATTTTTGACCTGAGGGACGAAATGATCTTTCTTGGCGTAAGCATGCTGGGAGAGGCAATAAGAATTATTACTGTAGGTTTTGCACCAAAGAACACCTCTGGACGCAACACTGATGCCGGCCAGATTGCAGATGAGCTTAACGTGACAGGTGTCTATTCCATAGTAAGGCATCCGCTCTATGTCGGCAATTTTTTCATGTGGCTGGGACCTGTTCTTTTCCTGAGATCTGCCTGGTTCACTGTGGTTTTCTGCCTTGTATACTGGCTTTATTACGAGAGGATTATGTTTGCCGAAGAGCAGTTCCTGAGAAGAAAATTCGGAGAGGCATATGATAAATGGTCAGAAAAAACAGGCTCGTTTATTCCCTACTCAATAAAATATATTCCGTTAAAGATTTCCTTCTCGATCCGCAACGTGCTCAAGAGGGAATACAACAGTTTCGTGAACATCTTCGTTATTTTCTTCCTGCTCGATATCTTCAGGAACTTTTACCTTTCAGAACGGATATATTTTACCCGGATCTGGTTAATACTCTTCATTGCCGCAGTTGTGGTCTGGGCAATAATACGGTCAATCCACAAATACACCAAATGGTTTGAAGTGGAAGGGAGGTGATTAACCCCGGATATCATGAAGGGGATTTTAATTTAACTATATGAAGATTCTTCGCTTCACTGCGTTTCGCTCAGAATGACAGGCATCGAGGGGTATAATGGAGAAGAAGAGGCGAGTTGCCACAGCAACTCGCCTCTTCTTCTCCCCCCTCCCTGGAAAATTTAATTGTCATTCCGAACGAAGTGAGGAATCTTCAGGTTATGAAAAACTACTGACAACCGCCTTCGGGAAATTTGAAGGAAGATAATTACCGGTTTCTTGTGAAGATCATTTAATAATACAGCAGGGTTGCAAGCGAGCTTAAAGATGCAACTTACCTGCCAGATTTCAAAAACAGAGAAACTGTTGTCATTTTGGCAGACCTCTTCATTTCTTCACCTCATCGCTGCAAGTCCGTTTTTGCTACCTTTGAAGGGTGGCAAAAGCAGTAAAAAAGATATTATCCTATATTCTTGCACTGCCTGTGCATTTTTACAGGTACACAATCTCTCCATTCTTAGGACCCGCATGCCGGCATATCCCTACATGCTCTCAGTACATGCTGGATGCACTTAAAATCCACGGACCTTTTAATGGTTTTACAATGGGGCTCAACAGGATATTGAGATGCCGTCCCGGAGGAACGCATGGCTATGATCCGGTTCCTCTATTCAGGTTTAAGCGGTACAAACCGTTGTCAATTTCTATTATGAGAAGCAAAAAAGAGAATCGTTTGAAGAAATAAATATATTTGACAACTTTTAAAATATCATTGCCACGAATGTGGCATAATGTGAATAACCCCCGGCGTAACCGGGGGTTATTCAACCAGAAACTGCTTTCAGCTCTGAAGGAGCTGAATATAAAAACATTAAGCCCCTTCAGGGCTTGAAGTCATTGTGTTTTTCTATCCCCCGGTTGCACCGGGGGTTATTCATATCTGGTTCTTTCAGAGCCATTTCACTACTTCAGAAGTTCAACTCTTCCTTCAGGTGCTTGTATCCGGCTCTGCTGACCGGCAGCTTTTCGCCTGATTTAAGAATCGCTACATGATTGTCTTTTCCGTACGGTTCAATACGGTTGATATCCTGTATCCGTACGATATATGAGCGGTGCACTCTTACAAAATCAGTTCCCGGAAGGTTATCTTCATAAAACTTCATGGTCTGCTGCTTAAGAGCCTTTCCTGTTGAATGGTAAACCATCACATAATCGTCCTCGGCTGCAATGTAGCGCACCTGGTCTATGGGAATGAGATTTATTGCATTCCCCTTTCTGACTACAATGCGGTTGAGAGGACCAGCATGCTCGGGCATCTTTTCGATAAGCCTGGAGGGGGGAATTCTTTCTGCTTTTTCAGGGCTGGATCTTTTAATCACTTTGTTAAGGGCTTCACGAAGGCGTTCCTTTGGGAAGGGTTTCAAAAGATAATCCACGGCATTCATTTCAAATGCCTTAATTGCGAACTGATCATACGCTGTTGTGAAGATTATTGCCGGCCTCTCAGTCATGACCTCAATTAGTTCGAAACCGGTGAGCCGTGGCATCTGGATATCCAGAAAAACCAGATCCGGTTTCAATTCGGAGATAGTCTTTAAACCCGAAAAACCGTCTGCACATTCAGCAATAATGTCAAGTTCAGGAGAATCTTTAAGATAATACCTCATGAGCTCCCTTGCCGGAGCCTCATCATCGATTATAACTGTTCTTAATTTTTTCATTTATGAAGAGAAAATTTGTTTAAGCAAATTCTGCCGGCATGTACAGGTTCACGGTAAACATGCCATCCTTTTTTTCAGTCCTGAGGGAAGCTTTGTTGCCATAAGTGAGTTCGAGCCTTCTTATTACATTCAGCAGCCCTGTGCCTGTTCCTTTTGCGGACGAGACCCCATTCTCGTAGCTATTGCTGATAATGATTGCAAGGATACCTTCAGATACTCCGGCAGTTGTTACAATACTGACACAGCCTGTGCTTTCATATACCCCGTGCTTAACGGCATTTTCATATAGTGGCTGAAGAAGCATCACAGGAATTTTCGCCTCCAGGGTTATTCCTTCGATATGCTCTTCAGTAGAAAGCCTGTCGCCAAACCTTACTTTTTCTATATCCAGATAAAGTCTCAGGTTATCGAGCTCGCTCCTGAATGAAACAGGCTGCTCATCCTTCCTTGAGAGGGCATACCTCATGAAATCAGAAAGCTTTACAACCATGCTCCTTGCCTTTTCAGGATCAGTGACGGTAAGAGAGCTTATCGAGTTAAGGCTGTTGAAGAGGAAATGGGGATTGATCTGCGATCTCAGCATTTTAAGCTCGGTCTCCTTTACCAGGCTTTCGAGTTTTGCCTCACGGGCATTCTTCTCCGACAGGTTTGTAAGGCTCTCGAAGAGAAAGTACGTAAGGATTATTATTGCATAGATAGAAACTCCTATTCCAACCCTGTAAGGGAATGTGGCATCCCAGTACTGCTGGTAATTATTTTCCTGGGGGAACACGAGGAGCATTATCATCTTTGTGATGAAGATCCAGAGAGATACTGAGACAACTCCCGTAAGGACAAGGTTCATAATGAGAGAAGATGGCCTGGCTCCGCTCTTGTTGAAGAAGTTGAATGGATACCATATCGACAGGGCAATCCCGGAAAAGATAAGCAATGATGCTATTGAATCGACGATGCTGATATTTGTATAACTGCCAAAAGCATAATAAAATAAAAGTGCCTGGCCCAGCGAAAGAAAAAGCCAGGCCAGCCACCATACTATTATACGTACCCTGTTGCCAAGGACAGGATGTTTCATCTTTATTGATTAATAACTTTTTACTTCACCTCCGCCAAACACAATTGCACCTTTGATCACCAGTTGACTTTCCGATTCAAACGTGCGTCCCGGTGCAATTTTGCGTGAATCGCTGAATCCGCCGAGGACCGGAGTGACCTCAATTGTAACAAACCAGTTGTCGGGGACAATAATAGTTGCACCGCCGAAAACGCATGCAATCTCAAGTTCATTCCTGCCAGGAGCAAGCTTTGCCTTGGTAAGGTCAAGCTCTATGCCGCCGAAGACTTCCGAAATCTTGCCTCCTCTGAAATTCTGGGAAAGAATCTGGCGCTCACCGCCGCTGAATACGTTCACATAATCTATGTAATCATCGCCCGTAGCTCCGGTAGTGCCCACCGAACGCCATCCCTTCCTCTTTGAGACGATAAAGATTATGCCAATGATAATAAATATCGATGGCCAGAACATGTCGTACATGTGGAATGTTTCCTCGAAGAGCCGGGGAATCATAAAGAACCCGCCAACGGCCATTACGATGATCCCTCCTGTTTTTTCAGATGACCCCAGTGTCATAATAAGCCCGATAACTACAAGAAGCATTGGGAAGCTGAAGATCACATGATCAATGAATTCGGGGAAAAACCCGGTATTTCTGATGACCAGGAACAATCCGGCAAGAACCAGTACCACTCCTATAATTACCTTGTTGTTTGTAAGATGATGATGCTCATGCCTGGGAAAGCGGCGCTCATCTCTGAAATCGTTATTTGTTTCCATAGCTGTAAATTTATCTGATTTTTAATTAATTTTCTGACGGTTTCGTTTAAAGAAGGAAGAAATTATAAATGATAACCCAAGCAGGACTATTACACCTGGCCAGTAAAAGGTTTTCATTGCATCGGGTATTCCGCCGTAATAATGGTCCATCAGGAACCAGGCGCCTCCCGCTATAAGCAGCAACCCTCCGGTAAATTGGAGGTTGAGAAGAAGCAAAACGCCGATGAATATCATTGCTGTCTCCCAGGTAAAGTATTCCTTTACATTTCCGAGGTGAAGCATATCATTCGTCGCAACCAGAAGAGCAACCCCGAGCAGGATGAAGAAGAGACCTATACTAACCCCCGGATGATGCCCCCTGCGATTTTCACAATATTTATCTTTGTGTCCCATAATTAAGATTTTATATCTGTGTCAAAAATAATTCAACCTGAAAGGGAGAGTTATGGTAAATCGGTGAATAACGGTTTTTTAACGGTATTTGGCTGTTTACAACGGAAAGTGTTACTTTTTTGTTGATAATTTTTTTAATTAAAGAAGCTTTCATATTTTTGCAAACCCAAATTTGCAGAGATGTCCGTTTTATTTACCATACCAATAGGAGGTTTGAAAGAAGGATATCACTCTTATAATTTTGAGATTAACAAAGAGTTTTTTGACCAGTTTGAAAAATCGGAGATAAAGGAAGGAAGCCTGACAGCGGTGGTTGAAGCAGATAAGCTTGCTACTCACATTGACCTTTCTGTCAGGATCGAAGGGAGTGTTAATATCTCGTGCGACAGGTGTCTGGGACTGTTCCGGCAGCCGTTAAGCTGTGAGAACAGGTTCCTGGTTAAATTCGGCCGTGTAAGCGATGACAGCGACCCTGATATCATTACTCTGCCGGCAGATGAGAATGAACTTGACCTTCGCCAGTACTTTTATGAGTACATTCTCCTTGCCCTGCCGATTCAGAGAGTGCACCCCGTAGATGAGAACGGGAAATCCGCCTGTGATCCCGAAATGCTGAAGAAGCTGAAGGAACATATTGCAGACGAGGAAATTACAAATGATCCCAGGTGGGACGAATTGAAGAAATTAATGAACAACAATTAAACAGAGAAAAAATGCCAAATCCCAAACGTAAACACTCGAAAGCAAGAACAGCCAAGCGCAGAACTCATTATAAAGCAACTGCACCTACTATATCCACTTGTTCAAATTGCGGATCTTCGGTTCAGTTTCATAGGGTTTGTCCAGAGTGCGGTTTTTACAGGGGCAAGCTTGCTATTGAAAAGAAGGCAACTGCCTGACGTGGTTTAACCAACCTGTAATTCTATGAAAATAGGCCTTGATGTTATGGGTGGTGATTATGCGCCCGATGCAATTGTGGAAGGTGCTGTTGATTCCCTGATGCACTTATCTTCTGCCGATGAGCTTGTTCTCATTGGCGATGAGCCCTCCATTCTTAAGAAACTGGAGGAGATGAAGATAAAACCATCCTGTTTCAAAATCGTTCATACTTCCCAGGTTATTGGAATGGGTGACATTCCGGCAAAGGCTTATGCCCAGAAACCGGATTCCAGCATTGCTGTAGGCTACAGGATGCTGAAAGAAGGGAAGATAGATGGATTTTGCAGTGCCGGGAATACCGGAGCAATGCTGGTAGGCGCAACTTACACCGTAGGCGCCATCCCTGGAGTTCTTCGTCCTGCCCTTGCAACCATGCTGCCTGCCATTGATGACCGCAATGCGGTTATCCTCGATGTCGGGCTTAATATAGACTGTAAGCCTGACGTACTTCTTCAGTACGGGATGCTTGGAAGCATATTTGCAAAATATGTTCTTGAAGTAACCAATCCAAGGGTAAGGCTTCTGAATATCGGAGAAGAAGAATCAAAAGGGACCCCGGCAGTGAAGGCAGCCTACGAACTGATGAAGGAGCATCCGGGGATCAATTTTGAAGGGAACATCGAAGCTAACGGACTCTTCCAGGAAACAATGGCTGATGTCATTGTCTGCGACGGGTTTGTGGGCAATGTCATACTAAAGCAGACTGAAGCCTTCCACCATGTTTACAAGTTAAGGAATCTCCAGGATGCCTATTTTGACAGACTTGATTTTGAAAGTATAGGGGGAACGCCGATTATCGGCATAAATGCAAATGTCGTGATTGGTCATGGCATTTCAAGGAGAAAGGCTATCATGAACATGATTCTTCAGACCTGGGCGGTCGTTCATGTTAACCTTGCTCAAAAGATTAAAGAGGCAATTTAATTATGGGTAAATTACGAGCTGCCATAACCGGGATCCATGCATGGGTTCCGGAGTACAGGCTTACCAACCATGAGCTTTCAAAAATGGTCGATACTTCCGACGAGTGGATAATGCAGCGCGTCGGAATAAAGGAACGAAGAATATTGAAAGGCGAAGGCCTCGGAAGCTCCGATATGGGATTCGAGGCAGTAAAGGGCTTGCTTGAAAAGACAGGAACTGCCCCCGAAGAAATTGACCTGCTTATCTGTGCAACAGTCACTCCCGACATGTTTTTTCCTGCGACTGCAAATATAATCTCCGACAAGGTCGGAATAAAAAATGCCTTTAGCTTTGATATTAATGCCGCCTGCTCTGGTTTTTTGTTCGCCCTTCAGACAGCAGTTGCATATGTCGAGACCGGCCAATACAAAAAGGTAATAGTTGTCGGAGCTGACAAGATGTCTTCGATTACTGATTATACCGATCGTTCACAATGCCCGCTCTTCGGCGATGCAGCCGGGGCTATCCTGCTTGAGCCAACTGAAGAAGATTATGGTATAATAGATCATATTTTTTATACCGACGGATCGGGAAGAAAATATCTCCATCTTAAAGCAGGGGGTTCGGTAAAACCTGCTTCCCATGAGACGATCGATGCGAAGGAACATTATCTTTACCAGGAAGGACAGAGCGTATTCAAATTTGCCGTGGTTAACATGGCAAACGTGGCTGCTGAGATAATGGAACGCAACAATCTTAAATCTGAAGATATAACCTGGCTGGTCCCGCACCAGGCAAACCTGCGGATCATTGACGCTACCGGCCGGAGAATGGGGCTCCCTCCTGAGAAGGTGATGATAAATATTCAAAACTACGGAAACACAACTAATGCGACAATTCCGTTGTGTATATGGGAATATGAAAAAAGGCTGAAGAAGGGCGATATTCTTATTCTTGCTGCTTTCGGCGGCGGCTTTACATGGGGATCAATCTACCTCAAGTGGGCCTATGATCCGAAATAGATGCCCCCAGCCTCCCACAAAGCTGGACTAAAGAATTAAGAATGAAGAACAAACGAACAGCGAATTAAGAACAAAAACTTCAGCATTCTGCATTCGTTTGTTCAAATGTTCTTATTTCATTAAAGTTTCCTTTAGGGGATTTAGGGGCGGAGATATTATTTTTCTTTGCAATAGTTTTTATATTTGTCAGTTATTAAGTTTATATCTTATAAATTCTAACCGCTATGGCAAAATACAACGAGACTGAAACAGCTGCTATAAACCTTATAAGCAACGGCACCGATATTACCGGCGATATAAAATCCACCGGCGATATCAGGATTGACGGAACACTTTCCGGCAACCTGTCGACAAGAGGGAAGGTGGTTGTCGGTCCGACAGGAAAAGTAAAAGGCGAAATCATCTGCAAAAACTCCGAAGTATCCGGCAGCATCGAGGGGAAGATCGGCGTAAATCAATTGCTTATTCTTAAAGCTTCTTCAAAAATTCTTGGCGATATAGCAACATCAAAACTTTCTATTGAACCCGGAGCCCTATTCTCCGGAAACTGTAAAATGAGCGAAAACATCACCAATGGAGGAGCAGGAATCCCAAAAGAAAAAGAACCAGACAAAGTTGTCAAATAAGGGGATAAAAGACTTTGGAAGGTATTCGGGCCTTGCATTCCAGATGGTCGCATTAATCCTATTACCCACCCTGGGCGGGGTCAAGCTCGATAAGCTGACGGGATGGCAAACGCCTGTCTTCACAATAATTCTCTCCCTTCTTGGTGTATTTGCCGCGATCTATTTTACGGTTAAGGATTTTATAAAATAAACCTTCACTTGAAACCGCTTTTAAAATATTCCATTCTGCTCATACTTCTTGGCATCCTGCTCATTTCAGCGGCATTTCTTATCAATAATCTGTTCAACGCCGGATTCAGAACCCGCGAGGTGGCAATTGCATCGTCCGTTTTTATGGCAATCATATTCATAAGCATGGCTCTTTTTTTCAGGGGACAATCGAAAGAACCGGATTCAAAAGTCATGCACACTCTTGTCTCTGTGAGCCTTAAATTCCTCATGGAGCTGGTCTTCGTTTTCTTCTGGTTTTTAATTGCTAAAAAAACCGGATTATCATCTGTGATATTATTTTTTGTCTTATATTTAACATTCACTTTGTTTTTAATATTTGTTATATTGAAAACACTGAAGCACAAATCTTTATAACAGGCACGGATTTTGAAAAACAGGATTCTCACACGACTCTTTTATATTTTTCTGCTTGCGGCATTTTCTATTCCGTTGTCAGCCCAGGAAGAGCCGGTCCCGAAAAAAGATTCAACTGCCTTTGATGCCAGCACATTTATTCTTGATCATATTGCCGACTCTCACGAATGGCATCTCCTGACAAAAAAGAACGGAGAGGGAGTGGCCATTTACCTTCCGGTAATTCTTTACAGCAGGGAGAAGGGCCTCGATATCTTTTCATCGAAAAAGCTGGCTGACGGTAAAATATTTAAAGGCTATAAGCTTCAGGAAGAAGGTGATCTCAAAGGGAAAATTTTTATAACCAATGAAGCCGGTGAGATCGATGAGAAAAAACAGCCTCTTGATTTTTCAATGACAAAAGCCGTGGTCGGTATGTTAGCCGCGGCATTGATCGGCCTCTGGTTTTTCATTTCCCTCGGACGATCATATAAGAAAACAGGGATAAGCTATCCAAGGGGCATCCAGAGCTTCCTTGAGCCGGTGATTATGTTTATCCGCGACGATATTGCCATCCCAAACATGGGGGAGCATCATTACGAAAAGTACATGCCCTACCTCTTGTCGGTATTCTTTTTTATACTCATAAATAATGTGATGGGGCTTATCCCTTTTCCGCCGCCTTTCGGGGCAAACGTTACGGGCAATATAGCTCTGACATTTGTACTTGCAGCATGCACGTTTTTAATTACACAGTTCAGCGGCAATAAAACATACTGGAAACACATCTTTGCTGCACCGGGAGTTCCTTTCTGGCTTCTCCCTATAATGATACCGGTAGAGATAATAGGCCTTTTCTCGAAACCGTTCGCGCTCATGATCCGACTCTTTGCCAATATAACGGCAGGTCATATTATAGTATTGAGCCTTATCTGCCTTATTTTTATTTTCAACTCACTTTCCATTGCACCGGTTTCAATTTTCTTTGTGATTTTCATGGATTGCCTCGAGCTTTTAGTGGCATTCCTTCAGGCATATATTTTTACGCTTCTTTCATCGCTGTTCATTGGAATGGCAATGCCGGAAGAGCATCATTAATATTTTTGTTTAACTAAAAATCTGAATTATGACAGGTACAATGGCAGCAGTTGGAGCAGGTCTTGCAGTGATAGGTGCTGGACTTGGTATCGGAAGAATCGGCGGTTCGGCAATGGATGCCATAGCAAGGCAGCCGGAGGCTTATTCTAAGATACAGATGGCCATGATCATTGCTGCGGCTCTTGTTGAAGGAGCTGCACTGTTCGCAATTGTCGTTGCTCTTATTGCAAAGTAAGAGAAGGAATCAGGAAGCCTGCAACGGTTGGTTGCAGGTCTTCTTTTAATTATTAACGATTTAATTTCCCGAATATGATATTACTGGCAAATAGTCTTACTTCACCGGCAATAGGACTGATCTTCTGGTCAATTCTGATCTTCGGCCTATTCTTTTTCCTGCTGACGAAATTTGCCTGGAAGCCGATCCTCTCTGCCGTAAAGGCAAGGGACGAAATGATAAAAGGCTCCCTGGCTTCAGCAGAGAAGGCGCGCGAAGACATGCTAAAGCTCCTGAGCGATAATGAAGCAATCCTCAAGAAAGCCCGCGAAGAACGCGAAGTGATCCTCAAAGAGGCAAGGGATGTCCGCGACAAGCTTATCGGAGAAGCCAAGGGAAAAGCAACGGAAGAGGCGGAAAAAATAGTAGAAAGAGCCAAGGCCGGCATTGAGCACGAAAAGGCAAAGGCCCTCTCGGAAATCCACGAACAGGTGGCAAGCCTCTCCATTGATATTGCCTCCAAGATACTGGGAGAGAAACTTTCAAAGAGCGACGAACAAACAAAGCTGATCGATAAGTACCTTAAGGATATCGACCTTAACAAGAATTAGCACATAGCTTTACAGATGAACGACAGCAAAATATCCGTCAGATACTCACGCGCTCTCTTTGAATCGGCAATCGAGAAAAAGATACTCGATAAAGTGTATAACGACATGATCTTTATTTCCAAAATATGCGAGATGCCGGAAATGAAGGAATTTTTGTACAGCCCGATAATTGTACCATCAAAAAAGACTGGTATACTTCACCGGATATTAGAAAAAAATGTCGAAAAATTAACACTCTCCTTCATTGACCTGGTAGTACGGAAGGAGAGAGAAAGTTTCCTTCCTGCTATGGCAAGGGCATTTAAGCACGAAACAAAAAAATATAAAGGGATAACGGAATCAGTTCTGACTACTGCAGTAAAAGTAGACGCAGGGATCAGGGAACAGGTTTCTACACTGATAGAAGGAATATTTAAAACAAAAGTCGACCTTACTGAAGTTGTAGATAAAAATATAATTGGAGGATTTATTCTCAGGATTGAGTACGACTTGATTGATGCAAGCGTAAGGAGCAAGCTCCGTAAAATTGAAAAAGAGCTGAAAGGGATCTCCCTGACGGCATAGGAAAGAAATTTACAGGTATTTTAAGTTTAAACAATATGGCAAATATTAAACCAGCAGAAGTTTCGGAAATTCTCCGGCAACAACTCGAAGGGATCCAGACAGGCGTTGAACTACAAGAGGTTGGGACTGTACTAACAGTTGGTGACGGCATTGCCCGTATTTACGGACTTTTAAATGTAGAATCGAATGAGCTGATAGAGTTCGAGAACGGGATGGAGGCCATTGTCCTGAACCTTGAAGAGGATAATATCGGAGCTGTTCTTCTCGGCCCAACGGAAGAAATTAACGAGGGAGATATCGTCAAGAGAACAGGCCGTATAGCATCAATAAACGTTGGTGAAGGGTTGCTGGGCAGGGTTATCTCTCCGACCGGGCAGCCGCTTGACGGCAAAGGACCGATAAAAGGAAAGCTGTTTAATTTGCCATTTGAAAGAAAAGCCCCCGGGGTTATCTTCCGCCAGCCGGTAAAACAACCGCTCCAGACAGGTATAAAGGCTATTGATGCAATGATCCCAATAGGCCGCGGACAGAGAGAACTTATAATCGGTGACAGGCAGACTGGAAAAACAGCAATAGCAATTGATACGATCATAAACCAGAGAAGCAACTTTGAAAAAGGGAAGCCTGTCTACTGCATTTACGTGGCAATAGGACAAAAAGGCTCTACCGTTGCTAACATTGCCAAGACACTGGAAGAGTATGGAGCACTTGAGTATTCAGTAGTTGTTCTGGCTACAGCTTCAGATCCTGCCGCACTGCAGTTCTATGCTCCATTTGCCGGAGCTGCTATAGGGGAATTTTTCAGGGATACCGGCCGCGATGCGCTTATCATCTACGACGACCTGTCCAAACAGGCCGTGTCGTACAGGGAAGTCTCCCTGCTTCTGCGTCGCCCGCCAGGACGTGAAGCATACCCGGGTGATGTCTTTTACCTCCATTCACGACTGCTTGAAAGAGCCGCTAAAATTATTGAATCTGATGAGGTGGCAAAACAGATGAACGATATTCCTGATTCAATTAAGCACATGATAAAAGGAGGCGGATCGCTTACAGCGCTTCCTATCATAGAAACACAGGCCGGAGACGTTTCGGCATATATTCCGACAAACGTGATCTCGATCACTGACGGTCAGATATTTCTGGAGTCGGCACTCTTCAACGCAGGAGTACGTCCAGCTATCAACGTAGGTATTTCTGTATCGAGGGTCGGGGGAAATGCCCAGATCAAATCAATGAAGAAGATCGCAGGGACGCTGAAGGTCGACCAGGCACAGTACCGGGAGCTTGAAGCATTCTCCAAGTTCGGATCCGACCTCGATGCCACAACCCTGGCTACTCTTAACAAGGGAGCAAGGAACGTCGAAATACTAAAGCAGTTGCAATATGCTCCGATCCCGGTTGAAAAACAAATCGCAATTATTTATTGCGGGACCAAGGGCCTTCTTAAAGAGGTACCTGTAAACAAGGTTAGAGATTTTGAAAAGGATTATATAGAATTTCTGGACCTTAAGCACCGCGATGTTCTTGACAAGCTCCGCGATGGCGTACTAAACGATGATATTACAACAGTGCTTGAAAAAGTTGCCATCGAACTGGCAATGAAATACAAGCCGGGCAATTAAGGCTCCGGGATGAATAATTAAGTCGAAGATGGCTAATTTTAAAGCGATAAGGATACGGATAGCATCTGTTAAATCTACCAAACAGATCACCGCTGCCATGAAGATGGTTTCTGCCGCCAAGCTAAGAAGGGCGCAGGACAAGATCGTCAGGCTGAGGCCTTATGCCAATAAACTGCATGAGATACTGGTAGGCCTTTCGCAAAGCCTTATCGATTCAGAAATTGAAAATGTATATGGCCGCATCTCGGACCCGGAAAAGATCCTTATTGTTGTTGTGACATCAAACCGGGGCCTGTGCGGAGCCTTTAACTCGAATGTCATAAAAGAGGCCCGGCGGGTCGTATCGGAGAAATACCCTGAGCAGTTCAATAAGGGAAACGTTACCTTTCTGACTATTGGTAAGAAGGGATTCGATTACCTCAGGAGACAGAACCTGAAGATGCTGCCTGAACGCAATGCCATTTTCAATAATCTCACTTTCGAAAATGTAAATGTAATTGCCGAGGAGATCATGGCTGCATTTGTAAACGGCGATTATGACAAAGTTGATATCGTTTATAACCAGTTTAAGAACGCTGCCGTTCAGAACCTGACGGTTGAACAGTTCCTGCCGGTTGAAGCGGTGAATTCTGTTGTCGGCAAATCTGCACCAGCTGACTATATTTATGAACCGGCAAAAGAGGAAATCGTCAAAGAGCTTATTCCAAAATCACTGAAGATACAGTTCTATAAGGCAATTCTTGATTCCTTTGTTGCAGAGCACGGGGCAAGGATGACATCGATGCACAAGGCCACCGATAACGCTACGCAGATGATCAAGGATCTTGCACTGCAGTACAACAAGGCACGGCAGGCAGCGATCACCAACCAGATCCTCGAGGTAGTGAGCGGAGCCAATGCACTGAACGAATAATCAAATTCAGGAAGGTATAGTTCCTAAACCAGCATGTACAATCATTCCGGACTTAAGGAGGTAGTTGACAGAGCTCTGAAAAATCTTTCCTATAACGGGGAAGCTTCAAGGCTCACTGACCCTGTAAAATATATTCTTTCCATCGGCGGTAAGAGACTTCGCCCGGTATTGGCACTAATGGCCTGTAACCTTTACAGCGATACGATTGACGAAGCTGTTCTTCCGGCAATAGGACTCGAAATATTCCACAATTTCACCCTTGTTCATGATGACATAATGGACAATGCTCCAGTAAGGAGAAACTTCCCGACGGTTCATGCAAAATGGGATACAAACCAGGCTATCCTTTCAGGCGACGTTATGGCTTTCGTGGCTAACGATTGTATCATGCAGGCTCCTGCAGACAAGCTTCTTAAAGTCTTCAGGATTTATAATAAAGCGGCTATTGAAGTGTGTATCGGCCAGCAGCTTGACATGGATTATGAAAAGGCTGCTTTCGTATCGCAGGAGGAGTACCTGCGGATGATAGAGCTAAAGACCGCCGTGCTCGTTGCTGCTGCTGTTAAAACAGGAGCTGTCATTGGCGGTGGAGATGATAAGGATTCAGAGCTGCTTTACGAGTTTGGCCGGAACCTGGGGCTCGCTTTTCAGGTTCAGGATGATCTTCTGGATGTTTGGGGCGACACAAAGGTTTTTGGAAAAACACATGGCGGCGATATCGTAGCCAACAAAAAAACCTTCCCTTTCGTGAAAGCGATGGAGATGGCAACCGGCGTTCAGCTAAAGCATTTGCAGAAGCTTTTTTCGGGAAGCGAGCCGGATCCCGACATTAAGGTCAGGAAAGTAATTGAACTGTACGAACAGCTGAATTTAAGGGAAGTTACGGAAACACTTGCTTACGATTATATCAACAAGGCTTTCGGATACCTGCAGAAAGTTTCGGTTGACGAATCAAGAAAAAAAGAGATGACAAATCTTGCCATCTCCCTGATAGGCCGCGATCATTAGTTTATCCCGGTATCCTCGTGTTTTTTAAGCCAGTCGATATTTATGAGAATGCCGGTACTTACCATAAACTGACCGTGTTTGCTGATCACATATTTTGCTTCGAAATATAAATCAAACTGATTTGTAAGCTTCATATATGATCCTGCGCCCAGATTAAGCCCCAGCGCCCTGTCTCTCTCACTGGAAGATGCCGTCGAGTTCCCGGAGTATCTGGTTGTTTTCCATGCAGAAAGAAGATTGGGCCCTGCAAGCCCATAGAATTCAAACTTGTCAAGCGAATTGAAGATGTAATGGAAATCTATTTCAAACATAAGGGACATCACCGTTTCCTTCATATCGAGGTCCTTATAAACATGAGGAAAGAAAAAAGAAAAAGTGGGAGAAAACTCGATCGGCATGCTGATCTTGTGGGTATGTTTTAATGAAATAGCAAGATTCCCGCTCTGGTTTCCTGCAGAATTGATATCCTGAAAGTGATAACCGCTGCTGAAGATCACACCTCCGCCCAGTTTTTCGGGCTGAGCATTTACTGACGGGAATGCCATTATGACGATAAAAATAA
>Ga0209540_10001172_pt1 | contig 20765 bp, 18 predicted proteins | sample BarGraIncu01121A_FD_184501 | JGI IMG/M metagenome (GOLD analysis project Ga0209540, IMG submission 184501) | Arctic peat soil microbial communities from Barrow, Alaska - Barrow Graham LP Incubations 011-21A (SPAdes) (version 2) | ecosystem: Environmental > Terrestrial > Soil > Wetlands > Peat... | reverse complement strand
TTGACCACGTTCTGTTGTATGTATTCCTCAAGATGAGCTTTGGTGATACGGTATCGGTTTCCTATCCGAATCGCTTTCAGCTGTCCGCTCTTGATATGCTCATATATTGTGGTTCGTGTGATCCGCAACATCGTCGCAACTTCTAGTGGTGTGTACACTTCGTCTATCATTTTATCGCAGTTACTTAATGTTTTTATAAGTATATATAATTATAGCTGATTTGATAATACTTTATTTTGTTTAAGCTTAGTTTATAACTTTATATATCGTTTATGTTTAGTTTATGGGGTGGAATCAAACGGGAAAACTTCTCGGGGCCGCGAAATATGGTCACAGCCGATGAAGACAAGCAGAATGCTGATGAGGAAGAATGCAATGTTCACGTGTGCTTCCCACGGTTTAAACCTCAAAATGCGTTTAAACGCGTGACACCGCATTTGCGTCACAACTTGACGGGCGCTGGGCGTGACGAACACATCTTCAAAAAAGAGTCCACGTTCAAATCGGTAAGCTTAAAACGGCCCTAGCGCGGCCGAGCGGCCGGGTTAGCGGGCACACTCCATCGAGCGGCCGGGACCCAGCACGGCCTCCCGGGTCGTCGCTTGACCTTAATGTCGGCCTCGTTGCCCGACCGGTTAGAAAGCGTCAAAAGTCCGTCCGCCAAGCCAACGTCGAGCCCCCCCAACGAGCAGCGAGTACCGCAGCGTGGCCAGCTGAGGCGGAAGCCGCGGGTCGACCGACACCCACGCCGACCCGGGTTCGATGCCAGCGAACCCACAGCGCACCAGGTCGACCGTGCCGGCCATGACGCCCATGTGCACTCCCTCGCACGATTTTCCGCCCTGAACGTCACACAGGTCGCTCTCGAGCGCTTCGAGGAACAGCGACCACTAAACGCCCTGGTCGGTTCGCGCTTCGCTCATCGCTTGCCCCTCCCTGTGTGCGAGTTATTTGTCAAACAATCATAGGCATGACGCGCTTTTGAAACGCTGACTGCTATGGCTCTAGGTCGTGTGAAGTGCTCAGTATCCAAGCGAAGGGCGCTAGCTTTGGTTGGTTCGCGCGACCGGTGGCAGTCACCAACCCGAGGTGCGGGGCAAACGACCGTGCGTACAGCATTATCGCACTTACTCCCCTCTTTCACGCTAATGCTCCAGTTCGTTGTCTTGATTCGGTTCAACTTAGATGAAATTCGATATGAGTCTGTCTTAGGAGTATTTAGAAACCCCCTAACAAGCGGTCGTCTTGCTCTTATTTGAAGCCTCAGCTCAGCGGCATGCAGGATAACGTCGCGCGGACTACTACTCGCTGTGGCAAAAAAGATAAAAGAGTGACGCCCATCGCGTTGCGTTGAACGCCGAAATCTGCGATTTAAGCTACTACGTATGCTTTGCCTTCACTCGAGTTCAAGTTTAACGCCGCCAATCCTAGGCGCCAACCAATTATAAATAAGTGCCACGATTGCCACTATTATATAGCCGCCAATAAAGCCGAATATCAAGCCACCGATAATAGCGGAAAGCTCGAGCCCTACTCCTGAACCGAGCATTGTTGTTGACGGAAGGGCGCTTTGTATTGACGAGACGCCAATTGCAATGGCAACGGCTGCAATAATACCCCAAATGAGCCCTAAAATGGCATAAATTACGGCACCCATCAAGGCGATCGCCCCAACCGGAACCCTGGTGATCGTTTTCACGTCTCCTATTGTGTCACCTCCCGTTGTTCGATTAGTCGTGCGTAAGGGCGCAGCGTTATATATTGATATTGATTTGATGCGCATTTTTTTAGAATCTAAAGCTATTTTCCGCCAAATTCAGCGAAAGAGGCAAGCAATGATCCAAAACCTGTTCTTGCCACAGCAATGTGCGATTTCAACATCTTACTCAAGCGTGACGTCAGGCAATTCCTGGTAGACGTGCGATAACTTCACGTCTTCTCACGAGCGCAGCGACCGACAAAGCACAAACAGAAATCGGAAGGCGTTTAAAGAGGTTGTGGCTACAAATAAGACAGTATTTAGCGTCGGACAAAAGATTCCAGTTTATCGACGACGCAAACGACGTAGAACCTGTAGGTCTAAAAAAGAAGACGGAACACGGGCCCGTTAGCCGTAAGAGAAGACGGTGTTTCGAGGCAGGCCAATTCACGGGCCCTGCTCCCGTTAATCACAATATAATTAAGCTCTACAAGATCGTATTTAACGTTTTCGCTCGTATTTTGCGCTTTTTTTTAAAATCTGGACTTGCAATAAAGGGTGCTCGAGCGTGCCAAGATTTTTATTTTTTTAAACGAGGGGCGGTGCGCGCATATTCACAAGGCGACTATTAGCTCGCTAACGCTCCATTAGAAGCGATTTACTTCACACGCCAGAGGGCCGCTTTAAGTAGTTTCGAGCTCCGTTGCGACTGTATTTTCCAAGTGACAAGGCGACGAGTACGAAAAGAAGCCCGCAATGGACCCCATCAAAACAGGAAGCGCTTTACTCGCTATCAGGAAAAAAAACGTCAAGTGATGATTTCTAATTTCGCTATCCGGGCATTCAGATACGTTATCCACCTCAGACTTCTGACACAAAATGCAGAGGAAATAGCGGGGACTATTGAGTGGAAGAACTGGGGGAACGTGCGATATGGGGGGGTGTGGCCGATTCATACTGTGGTGTGAAGAAGTAGGGCGACTCGTATATCGCGTCCCGCACAGCCGCAGCCAAGAAAATTAAGTAGCTATACTGCTAAAAGCTTTCAAAAAAGCAGAAAAAAAGGCTTCTTTTTGCTGAACGCTACGCTGATCGCAACCGCTTGTTGGCTACGAATAGATAGACGCTTATCACGCAAGCTATCGCTGCGCCAAAAGCAATTGCGGCAGAAACGCCGATAACGGCGCTCACCACACCAATGGGGAATGCACCCAGCGGTCGTATTCCCATAATAACGAGGGTGTTGATGCTCATCACGAGGCCCATCATATTGCGTGGTGTGTTGAGCTGCATGAGTGTGATTGACACAGCTGACGTGACGGCTTGCGCCGCCCCTGCAACGAGCAGCAAACTGAACGAGAGCCAATAAAGGTGAAGAAACGAAAAAGCGATCACCGACAGTGACATCGAAATCGACGAGATCATCAAGAGTCTCCTCTTGCGTCGGAAGTCGCCCAGCGACGCCAGCGCAAGCGAACCGACGATGGTTCCGACCCCGATCGCCGTGTAGAGGAGCCCAAGTCCAGCAGGTGTGGTCCGTAGCTCAGTCACTGCGAAGAGGGCAAGCAGTATCGTATATGTTGATCCAAAAAACAGCAAAGACCCAACTTTTACAAGCAGCGTTGCTTGAAAGCGGTCGTAGAAAATGTGGGTTAAGCCGCCGCTTATAGCGCGAAACAACGACTCGGACCTCGAACTGATTACTCGAGATAGCCTCATGAGAAGAAGCGGCACGAGAACTGCGACATAGCTCAGGACGTTAACGAATAAGACACCGGCGTAGCCGATGACCATAACGAGCGCTCCGCCTAACGCTGGCCCGACTACCGCTGCGCCGTTAAAAAGAATCGTGTTAAGCGAGATCGCGTTTGGAAGGTCCTCACGCGTTACTATAGAGGGGATAAGGGCAAATCGGGTCGGCTGGTCGAAGCTAAGCGTGATTCCGACTAGCACCGACAATGCAACGACATACAAGAACTGTACGAGACCCGTTACAGTCAGGATCCCTAAGGTAAACGCGTAGCCAATTTGTAGGCTTTGCGTGACTAACAACAACCGTCGCTTGTCCACCCTGTCGGCCAAGCCTCCACCGACAAGTGAAAATATTAAGAACGGCGAGGCCTGGGCAAACGAAATTGCCCCCAAGAGCAACGCCCGAGTTTTACATAAACTGCAAGACAAGGAGTGACTGTACGATAATCTGCATCCACGTCCCGGTGTTCGATAAGAGCATACCACCCCAAAGCAGCGCAACGTTGCGGTAATGAAGCGCTTTGAACGTCTGAGGTCGAAAAAGGTTCCGCGGCGGAGAAACCGTCGCAGCGGACGCAGCCGCTTCAGTTTCGAGTGCTCTTGTTTCATCTGAGGCTTTCAAACCGTGAACTCCTGGCTAGCGCGCAACGAATCCAAAGGCAGCGCTCCATTGTTGCGGAAAAACTAACACGGCAAGCTTCGTAAGAGTCGGCGATCAAGCCCCTATTTCAAGGCGTAACGCCGCGCCATCTTAACGCTTTCTCGCAAAAATCACTTCGCCAATCTGTCTCTTCGCCTCGTCGAGGATATTCTCGATCTGTCGAGTCTTCTCGTCGTCGAGATATGAGTAGTTAGAAAAGACCGCTCGCGCGATTTCTCCGATGCGCCTGCCGACGCCTGGTAGTGAGCTCCACCGTGGCTGAGCTGCGCGCGTGCTTAATCGCTCAACCGTTTCACAATGTTTCTCCAAGAAGAATCTCCCGTCGTCGGTGAGGGCGTATATCTTCTTGTGATCCTCCTCACGCATTGTGACGCACCCCTGATCCTCAAGCATCTGTAGCGTCGGATAGATCACGCCTGCGCTCGGGGCGTGGCCACTCACTTCCTCTATTGCCCTGATAATGCCGTACCCGTGGAGTGGTTGTTTCTGGAGTGTCATAAGCACAAAAAACTTGATGTAGCCGCGCTCCATTTTGAGAGGGCCGAACTGCGTTATCCCTAGAAACTGATCCTGCGCCCACTCTTTCCATATTCGTCTCGACACTGGGACTCCTCGTCTTATTACAATATATCTGAAGCTATGCTTTTTGATATATAACCGTTTAGGGAGAGCGCAAAACCACACGTCATAGCCTCGACTGTGGCAAACAATAAAATGCTACAAACGGCAAACATGGTTAACCTCAAAGATGGACATTCACGCATTCGCCGCACTAGGGCCCGGGGCGGCCCTTCATCCGTTTGACTACGAACTTCGAGAGCTAGGGCCGTACGAAATTGACATCGAGGTCAGCCATTGCGGGGTCTGCCATAGCGATATACACCTCATCGATAATGACTGGAACATTTCGCATTATCCACTCGTCCCAGGACATGAAATCGTCGGCGCAGTGGGAGCGACCGGCGTTAAGGTTAAGCGGCTCAGCGTAGGTAAACGCGTCGGCGTCGGATGGCAATCAGGAAGCTGCTTGCGCTGCGAGTGGTGTCTGAATGGATACGAGAACTTATGCCGAAACAAGGTGCTCACATGTGTTAAGAGGTACGGCGGATTCGCTGATTTCGTTCGAACCGACAGTCGGTTCGCTTTTGCGATTCCAGATTCACTCGATTCAGCAAGTGCAGCGCCGCTTCTGTGTGCAGGCTTGACAGTCTACGCCCCAATGAGGCGCTTTGGCCTGCGCCCCCATCATCGCGTCGGCATAGTCGGCATCGGCGGCCTTGGACACCTAGCCCTTCAATTCGCGCACGCCATAGACTGCGAGGTAACCGCGTTTTCAACTAACCCTGAAAAGGAAGAAGATTCATTTGCTTTTGGCGCGGATCACTTCGTTAATAGCCGTAACGAGAAGGAGATGCAAGAGACTAAACGAACCTTAGATTTCATACTATCGACAGCCTCTGCACCCCTCCCGTGGTCATCCTACATGGAGACCCTGCGGCCTAACGGCCACTTGACGATCGTTAATCGACTAAGCTCAGATGGCGAGTTAGGCAGCGTCGCGGTTCCAGCGCCCGTTCTCGTTGGTGGCCAGAAATCGATAAGCGGAAGCTTAACAGGTGGAAGAGACGTGATGCGAGAGATGCTCGCATTCGCTGCGAGTCATCACATTGTCGCACGATCCGAGGTGTTCCCCCAAACGGACATAAACAGTGCTGTGCAGCGAGTCCGCAAAAATGAGGCTCACTATCGAGTCGTGCTAGAAACGTAACTTTTAAACACCTGAATTGATTGTATACGTGGTCGTTGAGGCATTGAAGCCGCTCAATGAACTGAATCACGGGAGATGTAACTGAACGTGACGCACAATTGGGATGCAGCTGAATACGAAAAACACTCATCTCCGCAGCAACGGTGGGCCCACGACGTCATTCGAACCCTGAAACTCGCAGGTGATGAGCGAATATTGGATATCGGCTGCGGCGATGGGAAGGTGACTGCAGAGCTTGCAGCGCTCGTTCCAAAGGGTCAGGTGCTCGGGATCGACTCGTCTGAGAACATGGTTGCGTTTGCCCGCCGGCGATTTCCACCCGTCCATTATCCAAATCTGCAGTTTCGCTGGGGTAATGCGACCCGCCTTGATTATCGTTGCGAGTTTGACCTCGTCGTGTCGTTTGCAAGCCTCCACTGGGTAAGCGATCATCTTGCTGTGCTCAGCGGAATCAAGCGAAGCCTCAAGCCGGGCGGACGGACGGTCCTTCAGTTCGGCGGGAATGGCAATGCTGCGATGATTTCCGACGTGGCGAATGAGCTTACAACGGATACCCGCTGGAAAGGCTATTTTGAAAATTTCGCCTACCCATGGTTCTTCTACAGCGTCGAAGAATACCACGGTTTCGTTCAACGCACAGGCCTTTCTGCGAAACGCGTTCAGTTGGTCCCAAAGGATATGGTACACGACGGGAGAGACGCGCTTACTGGCTGGTTGCGCACGGTCTTCCTTCCATACACGGAACGCCTTCCTGAAGCATTGCGCGAGGATTTTTTAGGAGAGGTAGCAAACGCGTACGTGGAACGACGGCCACCTGATGAAAACGGAGACATCCACGTGAAAATGGTCCGGTTAGAAGTGGAGGCAACGCTTGAGTTAAACAAGCCAAGCGAGACAGTTGAGATAGAAAGGAACGTATGATACACCGCGAATAGCAAGAGGGGCCGCTCAAATCATCTGTTGACTTTCTTGAAAACCTCAGCGCGCTCGTGTTTGTTGCATCGTGGGCACTTGAGGTACTTCCACGCGCCGTTTTTGCCGAAGCCTTGAGGGCTGACGAAATTCGTTACTGGTGATATCTCAAATTGTTCTCCACACTGTTTGCACTTATAAGCGTACATTTTGGTGTGCCAACTTACCAAGATCGTAAGCACCACACCGATGAGGGCAAACCAAATGATCGCCCCAATAATGCGGTTAATAGCAAAAAGGAAAATTGCGGCAGTCATAATGAGTAACATTCCACCGGCAAGGTATAGCGCGGTTCTCTCCCAATCACGGCGCGTGACTTCTTCATATTGCATTTCTGCTCGACCTGTGCGTTAGTATTGCACATGCTCTGGCGCACCTTGGCAGTGAAATAACGCAGAGCTACCTAATGTAGCGGTGAACAGCGATATTACGTTTTCCTTACTCTCCGATTCCACGACCAGAAAGAGCTATTGCGCACATTGAGGTGTACTTTTTAACCAGTCACTTTGCGCTCGTCGGTTCATATAAATAGTCAAAAGGCTATTGCTTGGCTATGCGGACAAGAACTATCGCCGCGATAATAGTCATCGTCATTATCGCCATCGCCGCTGTGGGTGGCATCTTTTTATATACGCTCCAAGCCCCTCAGATCGAAGGCGTGTCTGTGCGCTCGGTCGATAATGTGTCACGCTCGAATTTCACCGTAACGTTCGTAGTCAAGCTTTACAACCCAAACGTCGTCGGAGTCACTGTCAACTCACTGACCTACAACCTACTCCTAGCAGAAAGCGGCAAAGTCTTGAGCACCGGCACTTCTGGTGAGTCTGTAGTCCCAGCGCGTGGAAGCGTCGAAATCCCGATAACGGCTACAATATCCTTCAGCTCTATGATCAGCGCGGCGGGCCAAGCGATTTTTACTCAAAGTTTAAAGATGGACATAAGCGGAGTCGTCAACGTACACGCCTTGGTCACAGACGTGAACGTCCCCTTTAACCAAACGTTCGACGCATACCCCTATGTTAAAGATGTTTTAAGCAATGTTGCTTGAACTGTCTTGTAGAAGCAGTGAGCTGGACTCGTTGCATTTTTAGCGATAGGAAGTTTTAGAAAACATCTTGCTGGGATTTACGTTCTCATCAGCGAGAGGAGTTCCTCGCCTGATGACTGATTGAGCGCGTTGGGAAAAACCAGAAAGACGTCAAACCTGAGACCGCTAGCCCCGAAGCACAAGTGCGATGAACAGGAGATAAAAGACCCCGTTTAAGAAGAGCGCCGGGGCCGTCAACTTCTCTTTGGCAGCAAGCACGTAAACCCAGAGGCCAGCTGTGAGGGCTAGCAGCGCGCTAAATAGCTCAAAGGGCCCAAGCGTCCACGCGGTGAATGCAATCCCAGATGCCACTGGAATGCAGCTCTGAAACACCATAGCCCCTGTTATGTTCCCAAGTGCAAGCGTATCCTTACCTTGTCTGACCCAAAAGACGCTGTTCAGCTTTTCAGGGAGCTCCGTTGCTATCGGTGCGATTACGAGCGCAAGCAGCGTCGCACTTGCGTTGAGCTGCTCGGCGATGCTGACAATTTGATTTACAAAGAGGCGAGCGCCTGCTATTATGAGGAGTACCGACAAGACGGTTTGTCCAATTACAAGCCACGATGATGGATGCTGGCGGGCAGTCTCGTTTTTTAACCGGGCTGCCCACAAATCAAACTTTAATGGCTGCAGCGGTGCTTTTGACGTACCCTCGTCGGCCTTGAATATGCGCCACACGTGCACAACGTAAACGGCTACGAAGAGCGGGGCCGTGAACGGTTTCATTGGCTGAGGAACAAAGAGCGCGACGCTCACAGCACCTAAGTACACGAGGAAAAAGGTGCCCAAATCCCGCCGTGTCATCTGGCTATTAAACGCAATTTCAGCCCCCATCACTCGACGACGTCTAAAAATGATTATGGCGACGCCGGTAACAAAAAGGGCGAGGGTTCCCAACATAAAAGGCGCGCCTAATATCGCCCCTATGCCGACACCTTGTCCTGTCGGTCCTGCAACAAAGAAAATAGCGATCAGTGGGACGATGGTTTCTGGCAATGCCGTCCCTACGGCAGCCAACACCGAACCGACGACCCCCTCGGAAAGCTTGAACTTACATCCAACCCATTCCACGCCGTTCGTAAAGAGGCTGCTACCGATAAAGATTACAGCCAAACTTGCGATGAAGAGTATTGGATTTACAGTCGCGTCCCCCTTGAAAATACGTCTACACTGGATCTACCCTTTCGAGTCAGTTGCAGCCTTAGGCGTCAGAATGGCCGCACTCAACCGAGCCTCGCACGCTCTTTTTTAGTCCAAATATTGACTTAAGAAGCATTCCCAATAAAGTATCTTCCGGGTTAAACGAAGGTGCTTTGCGAGGGAGGGCAACGGATCGAAACCAATCTACGACACAAACCCGTCACAAGTTCTCATCGCAATGCATTAGTCACGTATGTGCAGCGGACACACGAACGGTCGCAGGTCGCTCGTTAAAAAAACTGAACACGTTGCGAGCGGTCGTCTTGTCAACGGCAGGCACCGATTCGATCTCTTCCACGCTCGCTTTTTTAAGCTTATTCACTGATCCAAAACGTTTAAGAAGTTCAATTTTTCGTCTTTTGCCAACACCCGGGATTTGATCGAGCGTGCTTTCCAAGAGCTTGCGCGAGCGAAAGTTTCGATGCCTGCGGATAGCCGTTCGATGCGCCTCGTCGCGGATACGCATCAGCACATTGAGCGCAATCTGTGGCACCACTACGGGCGCTGACCGACCTGGCACATACACGAGTTCTTCGCGCTTTGCTAAGCCAGCAAGAGGGGTCCTTAAACCGAGCATCATGAGGGCGTCCTTGACGGCACGCACCTGTCCCTTTCCCCCGTCAACCACGATGAGGTCCGCGCGGCTTTTACGTTCTCGATATCGTCGGCTGACGATCTCCTTGAGCATTGCATAATCGTCGATCGTAGTAACGCTCTTAATCTTGTAATAGCGGTACTCGTTAAACTGCGGCATGCCGTCGATGAATACTGCCATCGCCCCCATGGCTTCGGCCCCGGCAAGGTTCGACACGTCGAACGCCTCGATCCTGTACGGGTAAGAACTTAGTCGAAGGGCGTCTTTAAGAACGTACAACGCATCTGCAGCCGCTGGCTTTTTAAGCATCGATTCGGCGTTCTTGTGAGCAAGCGCGACGAGCTTTGTCTTCGGTCCGGCGCGTGGAACGCTCATATGAACGCGACTTCCCCTGATCTCAGTAAGGAGATTCTCAATGGCGTCCGCTTCCTCCGTTGGGTGCTCGAGAAGGATGCCCTTCGGGACGTAAGGGCCCTCGAGATGGAAGTAATGTTGCTTGATAAACGCCGTCATCAGTTCAGTCACCTCAACGCCTTCGGTTCCGCGTAGAACGAATGATTGCTGCCCTGTAACTTTCCCTTCGCGGATCATGAGTATGAGCGCACAAGCCAGCGGACCTCTGCGGGCGATAGCGATGACATCTTCGTCGCCGCGTCGTGGCTCCACGTACTGCTGTTCTCGTACGCGCTCGAGCACAGCAATGCGATCGCGTAGCGTCGCCGCGCGTTCGAAATCCATATCAGTCGCCGCTTTGCGCATATCGCGCTTCAGCTCACTGAGAATGTCGTCCTGATGCCCTTCGAGAAACCCCCGCATGCCCGTTACGAGCTCAGCGTACGCATCGGGCTCCGTTTTGCCTGCACAGGGGCCCGCACAGAGGTTGAGTTGATAATTAAGGCAGGGCCTTAGAACCCGCTGCAGGTCTCTACTGCAGCTGCGCAGCGGGAACGCCTTACGTAGCACCTTCACGCTTTGACGCGTCGCCTGCGCGCTCGTGTACGGGCCGAAATAGGATGATCCGTCGTTTCGTACGACGCGCGTCACGGTTATGCTCGGATACACGCCGCTCGAAATTCGGATGTACGGGAAGCTGCCGTCATCGGTGAGCCGAACGTTGTATCGCGGCTTGTGAAGCTTGATGAGGTTCGACTCAAGGATAAGCGCCTCTTTTTCAGTGTTGGTGATGATCCACTCGATGTCATCGACCCGCTCAACGAGTGCCGTCGTTCGCGGTGCTGCCGGCGTAGTATGAAAATAGGTCCTGACGCGGTTCTTCAAAGAGATAGCTTTCCCGATGTAGATGATTTTCCCGCCGGCGTCCTTCATCAGGTAGACTCCAGGACTGCCCGGCAAGTTGTCCAGTTTTTCGATTACAGAAGGTGGAGGCATCGCCTTAATATCCGTTTAAGACTCGTTTGAGGAACTCACCCGTATACGTGCCAGACCGGGCGATCATCTCAGGTGTTCCCCGCGCGATCACGTACCCGCCTTCATCGCCTCCCTCGGGACCCAGATCGATGATGTAGTCGGCCGTCTTGATCACGTCAAGGTTGTGTTCAATGACGAGCACAGAATTGCCTGCGTCGGTTAGCCTGCCGAGAACTGCGAGCAGTTTCTTGATATCGTCAAAGTGCAGGCCTGTCGTCGGCTCGTCAAGGATGTAGAACGTCTTTCCCGTGCTCCGCCGACTGAGTTCCGTCGCCAGCTTGACGCGTTGTGCCTCCCCACCAGACAGCGTCGTCGCAGGCTGTCCGAGTTTGACGTAGCCCAGGCCCACGTCAAAGAGCGTCTCAAGTTTCTGCTTGATGCGCGGTATGTTCTCAAAGAAGCGTACGCCCTCTTCGACGGTCATATCGAGCACCTCAGCGATATTCTTGCCTTTGTAGCGAATTTCAAGCGTTTCGCGGTTGTAGCGCTTCCCCTCGCAGACCTCACACGGCACATAGACGTCGGGTAAAAAGTGCATCTCGATCTTTATGATCCCGTCACCCCTACACGCCTCACAGCGTCCGCCTTTCACGTTGAAGCTAAACCGGCCCTGCCGATAGCCGCGGGCCTTAGCGTCAGGAAGCTGGGCGAAGAGGGCCCGAATAAAATCGAACACCCCCGTATACGTGGCGGGATTTGAGCGCGGTGTCCTCCCGATGGGGGACTGGTCAATCGTAATCACTTTGTCGATGTGCTGGATGCCTAAAACGTCGTCGTGGGCGCCGGGCTTTCCATATGCCCGGTGAAGCTTTTGAGCGAGTCGGCGATGGAGAATATCGTTGATAAGGGTGCTTTTTCCCGAACCAGAGACCCCTGTGACACAGGTGAAGATCCCGAGGGGGATCTCCACATCGATGTTCTTAAGGTTGTTGTGGCGCGCGCCGACAATGCGGAGGGCATTGCCGTTCGTGGTGCGCCGTCTTTTTGGCACCTCGATTCGTTTTGTCCTACTAAGGTACTGTCCGGTGATAGACTCTGGATCGCTCACAATGTCGCTCGGTGTGCCAGTCGCCACGATCGCACCACCATGCTCTCCAGCGCCGGGCCCCATGTCGATGACGTAGTCTGCCGTACGAATCATCTCCTCGTCATGCTCGACCACGATGAGTGTGTTCCCGAGGTCCCTAAGGCTCTTCAACGTCCCGATTAGCCGCAAATTGTCACGTTGGTGGAGGCCAATGCTCGGCTCATCAAGAATATAGAGGACGCCGACGAGGCCCGAACCGATTTGCGTCGCAAGCCGTATGCGCTGAGCCTCACCCCCTGAAAGCGTCTCACTTGCTCGATCGAGCGTCAGATAGTTGAGCCCGACGTTTTGCAGAAAGTTGAGGCGTTTCTTGACCTCTTTGATTACTTCTGCGGCTATGGTCATCTTCCCGTTTGAGAGACGCAAGCTGTCAAAGAAAGCATAGGCGGCGTCGACAGATAAAGCTGAGACATCCGCTATTGAGCAATCGCCGACCGTTACAGCGAGCGCTTTTGGCTGAAGCCGTTTGCCGTTGCAGGCATCACAAGCACGCAGCCGCATGTACTTCTCAATCTCTTCCCTGACGTTATCAGAGTCGGTTTCGCGATAACGACGCGATAGGTTCCTTAACACTCCCTCAAACGGCCTCATAAAACGCACGTAGCCGTGTCGTCCGGCGTACTCAAAGAGCATCTTCTGAGTCCCCGAGCCATACATGATGAGGTGTTTCTGTTCGTCGTTAAGCTCTTCGTACGGCGTTTCAGGGTCAAACTGAAAGTGTTTTGCCGCGCTTAGGAGGTACTGGGGGTAATACTCGCTCGTCGGTTTAGCCCACGGCGCGATAGCGCTTCTGACGGGCAGGGATTTGTCGGGCACGATCAGGTCTTCATCGAGCGTCTTTTCAAAACCTAGGCCGTGGCAAGTCGAACACGCCCCGTGCGGACTATTAAACGAGAACATACGCGGCTCGATCTCTCCCATGTTGATACCACACTCGATACACGCGAAGTGCTCGCTGAAAAGGAGCTCTTTGGCGCCGGTAACGTCGACGATGACCACACCGTCACCGAGAACGAGTGCGGTCTCAAGCGAATCGGCGAGGCGTTGCTGTTCTTCCTGAGCGATGATTAGCCGGTCAACTACGACGTCAATCGAATGTCGTTTATTCTTGTCAAAGTCGATAGCCTCGTCGAGTTCGCGCACCTCACCGTCAATGCGCGCGCGTGTGAACCCGTCACTGAGCAGGAACTCCAAGATCTTCCGGTGTTCCCCCTTTTTATCCTTGACCACAGGGGCGAGGATCGTGATCCTCGTGTCCTGCGGAAGCTGCACGACCTGGTCGACGATTTCTTGCACGGTCTGTTGAGCGATCTCCTTGCCGCACTGGGGACAGTGAGGTGTGCCCACGCGTGCGAACATAAGCCTCAGATAGTCAAAGACCTCTGTCACCGTTCCCACGGTTGAACGTGGATTCTTGCTCGTCGTTTTCTGGTCGATCGAGATCGCCGGGGAAAGGCCGTCGATATGGTCTACCTCTGGCTTCTTCATCTGACCGAGGAACTGTCGGGCGTAAGCAGACAGCGATTCCACGTACTTTCGTTGTCCTTCAGCGTAGATCGTGTCAAAGGCCAGCGAGGACTTGCCTGAACCGCTAATTCCCGTTATGACCACAAACTTGTCGCGCGGGATCTCAACGTCAATGTTCTTGAGATTATGCTCTTTGGCGCCCTTTATGCGAATGGATTCACTCACGCTATGCCTCTTCTTCAAGAGAGCGGATCATATCGCGAATCAACGCCGCCCGCTCAAATTCAAGTCCGCGCGCTGCTCGCTGCATCTCTGCTTGGAGCCCTGCGATCGTCTCTTCGAGCTCATCTGGAGCGATGTTCAGAGCCGGTTCTTCTTCAGCTACTAACTCTGGCCGACGTCGCTCGACTAGTTCCTCGATAGGTTTTACGATGGTCCGGGGAGTAATTCCGTGGCGCTCGTTGTGTGCGAGCTGCAGCGCACGCCGTCGATTGTTCTCGCTTATCGCACGCTTCATAGAGTCGGTCGTGACGTCGGCGTACATGATTACACGACCATTGACGTTTCGTGCGACCCGGCCGATCGTCTGAATGAGTGACCGTTCGGAGCGTAGAAAGCCCTCTTTGTCCGCGTCGAGGATCGCCATCAGAGTGACCTCGGGCAAGTCGATGCCCTCTCTCAAAAGGTTGATGCCTACAAGGACGTCGAAGACCCCGCGTCGCAAGTCGTAGAGGATGTCAACACGATCGAGCGTGCTAATGTCAGAATGAAGGTACTGTACCTTGATGCCGATCTCGTGAAGGTGCTCGGAAAGATCCTCAGCCATCCTTTTTGTCAGCGTCGTCACAAGCACTCGCTCGTTTGACCGTGTTTGAAGTTCTGCGATGAGGTCGTCGACTTGGTTCTCTGCAGGGCGAACCTCTACCGCAGGGTCAACCAGCCCAGTGGGACGAATGATCTGCTCGACGACACGCTCACGCTTGGCCAGCTCGTACGGTCCAGGGGTGGCAGACACGTAGATAACCTGGTTGACCCGCTTTTCAAATTCGCCAAAGGTAAGTGGACGATTATCGTAAGCAGATGGGAGCCTGAACCCGTGCTCCACCAAGTTGTCTTTCCGAGACCGGTCTCCACCGTGCATGCCGACAAGCTGTGGGATGGTTACGTGAGACTCATCGATGACAAGGAGGTAGTCTTCCGGAAAATAGTCAATAAGGGTCGTGGGCGCCTCCCCTGCAGAGCGCCCGCTAAGGTGTCGGCTATAGTTCTCTATCCCGCTGCAATAGCCGATCTCACGCAACATCTCAAGGTCGTATTTTGTGCGCTGCTCTAACCGCTGAGCCTCGAGCAACTTGTCCTGTCCGCGCAAATACTCCAAACGTTCGGTGAGCTCACGCTTAATCGAGTGCATCGCCTCGTTGTGTCTCGCGCGGTTGGTGACGAAGTGCGTCGCCGGGTAGATCGGCAGAAAATCAAACGCTGCCGTCTTTCTTCCGTTGATCGGATTAAACTCGTACAGTCCCTCTACCTTATCGTCCGAGAGCGCGATGCGATACGCGGTGTTTCCATACGCTGGAAACACCTCAACGGTGTCACCTCGCACGCGAAACTTACCGCGGAAGAAGTCGACGTCATTACGTTCATATTGCATAGCAGTGAGCTTGCGCAAGATCTCGCTCCGTTTGACCGTTTCGTTCACTTGCAAGGAGATGACAGACTCTTGGTAGTCGTCAGGAGAGCCGATGCCGAATATACAAGAAACGCTAGCGACGACAATAGTGTCAGGACGTGTTAGGAGCGATTTAGTAGCTGAGTGTCGCAGCCGGTCAATCTCGTCGTTGATCTCCGATTCCTTTGCCACATAAACGTCCGTGTGCGGTATATACGCCTCTGGGCGATAGTAATCGTAATAGCTCACGAAGTACTCGACCGCGTTCTGCGGGAAGAACTCGCGAAACTCCTTGTAGAGTTGAGCGGCCAAAGTCTTGTTGTGCGCGATAACAAGTGTGGGCCTCTGCACCTGCGCGATCACGTTCGCGACGGTGAACGTCTTTCCAGAGCCCGTAACCCCGAGGAGCGTCTGGTGCTTCGCCCCGCCGTTGATGCCGTTCACAAGCTCAGCGATCGCCTTAGGCTGATCTCCGGTCGGCTTGAATGATGAACTTAGGATGAACTTAGACGGAGACATTATAGTACATATTAGATTTAGTTTAATTTAATATAAATTAAATTATTATTTAGAAGCAATATTATGCGGCGAGATTTTTCCGCACGCTAGCTTTGTCATGTTTTTTTCCGTCGACTGCATATAACCTTATCTTAGCCGTAATGAAACTACTTGCGCAGTTACGCAAACCCTTATACACAGTTACTGCCATGCAATCATTAAGGAGAAGTCATTATGTGCACCGTCGGCGGTCCGTTTGGAAATGAGGACATAAAAAGACTAGAACCGCAGCAATACGCCTGTAACGAGTGCGGTTCGAAATTCAAGGGCATCGGTAAGAACCCGATGTGTCCATCGTGCCAATCGGAAGACATAACAGAGCTTGAGTAACTCTTGTGGTTGAGCCTTAGTTAACCCTTTTTCTTATCGAGGATGCTGGATCAACAAGAGTGTGTAGCATGGAACAGCGCGTACCGCTCGACGCCGACGAGATCTTGTTCGTGCGCAGTGCCGACGGCGTGATCGGCGTAATTAAGTCAGGATGTGCTCGGCAGCTCTTCATTGAGACGACAGACGATGAGATCGTTATGGCGGTGAGTGCTGAAGATCTTTTTGTTGCCTCGGGTTTTAACAACGATAGCACCACCACCAAAGCAATTGTCTGCACGCTCTCTCTTATCCGCGACGCTGGTTCGCCCCTCATTGTGCTTCCAAAAGATCATCCCGCGTCATCACGGCTACGAGTAGTCGCGTCTGTGGGAAAGCGCACGGTCTTGCGCTGCGACATCGAGAAAGGGACACATCCCGAACAGGATGTCCTTTGCGGTCCTGCTGGATTAAACGGACTTGAAATTGTTGCTGCCAAAGGATCCGTTGTGCTTCGCGGTGACGAATCGTTGATAATTGAACGCAAGCCGTTTCGATAGTTTGAAAAAAGCGTCTTGAGGTTAGCAATGCAGCTCGAGTTTAGTGCACCCGTTGATTGTATCGCTGATTTTACGTACAACTTTTACTGGCAGCATCGGGGTGCAAAGTTAAATCCTGACGAACCGATTCCACATCAAGTGGGGAGTAAGTACACCTATCGCGACGTCGTTGAGGCTTTAAAACAAAAAGAGGACATATTTATTCTTGGAAACGTTGGCCACCGGTTTTGTTCTAGTTTTGGCGTTGATTTGCGTTTTTTTTCGGGCAGCGGAGGCAAAATCTCCGTTGGAAGCGTCATTGTTGATGGGGACGTTGACACCCGCATGGGAATAAGTATGGTCTCTGGAGCAGTGTATGTGAACGGGGTCGTAAAGCCACCGATCGGTAACATCGTTGAAGTCACGTCTGATCGAACGGGGTATCGGAAATATCGATCGATCACTGATGTGGTTTGCAACGGTCTCGGGGACGACGCGCTTGTCCCTCCTAACGTTCTTTCAAAGACGCAACTCCGCTTATCTGACGCGATCGTGCGCGATACCGTTGGCGCACGTTGTACATGTGACGCGCAGATCTGCGTTGCTGGAGACGTTGACCTCAGCACGGGCATTCTCATGAAGGGTGGGACGGTCATCGTAACAGGCAATGCAGGCATGAACTCAGGCGCTCTTCTGAACGGGGGCACGGTGATCATACGTGGAAATGCAGAGGCATTTGCTGGAATCGACATGAGGTCTGGCGTTCTCGTCGTTGGCGGTACGCCTCGAGGCTACCTCGGAGCTAATAAGCGAGGGGGGACGATCTACGCACGCGGCGCAAAGGCGTTGCCGCCTGCTAAGGCGTTCGCTGTTAATCACAATGATATCGCGCTTTTGTCCAAGCACCTTGGGGTCGGTCAGCTCAACGCAATGATGTTTAAGAAGTTTGTTTAGTGCGGCGAGATTTACGTGGTCGCCCTAAGCAAGTTTAAAGAATGAGTGATGCAATAAGGAAGTGCATGGATCGCGAACAATACCTCGCAGCGATAACGAAGGCAGCGCCGCGCATGGGACGTTTCTTAAACCCCGACAAAGACATCGTAAACGCTTTAGTTGACGGGATACTAACGAATAAGGAGCGCTATGGGTACCATAACTGTCCGTGTCGTATGGCGTCAAACGACAAGGAATTAGATAAGGACATTATCTGCCCGTGCGTCTACTGCGACCCAGATGTTGCCGAATTTGGCGCGTGTTACTGTGGATTGTACGTTAGCGAGGAGTGCGCTGAGGGCACAAAAAAAGTCCCCGAGCACATTCCAGAAAGGCGCCCCACTGACAAGTGGCAGCGCTACTGACCACACCACAACAACCGCCGACGAGAGACGGCATCAGCTCATAAGTCACAAAGAGCGCAATCTAAGGCTTGGGTTTAAACGAGAGTGCAGGCCACGTTGAGCTGTCACATTGTTTACGCAGTAGAGCGTCGGTCCGTTGATGGCTAAATCAACTTAAGGATGCCAAGCTTAGGTTCGTAGCACTTCCCTGCATCCATCAGTGCCTGTACCGCCTCTTCAACGTCTTCTTCTTCTAGCCCTTGAGTTTCCAACGTCTCTATGAGGCGGTCGTATTGTACGCCTGAACCGCTGTCAAGCTCGTTCATAGTGAGGAGGACGCGTTCCTTATTCCTCGCAAGCGCGTCCGTCGAAGGCGAGGCGTCCTGCACCTTCGTCGCCTCACCCGTTTGTTCATCTGCTTTCTCGTTCGCTTGAACCGTCGAACCCTCAGTCACGGTGGTGCGCGCGACCTGATTCTCCTCGCTTGCAGGCTTAAACCCGTCGGGTTCGGCAACTGTATCGATGGCTGAAGCAATGATCGGGGCCAACTCGGCCATTACATCGGATCCGTTATACGAAGGCCATGCACGAATAATCCCGTCTGCGAGCAGTGCATTAACGTTACTAGTAAGGAGCGTGGTTCGAAGTGCATCTCCATCTAATCCTGCATTCTGCGCAATCTTAAGCGCCTCCAACCTGTCAAGCGTCCGTTCTGCAGTAGTTATGACCCAGTTGTTGCGAACCGTTTCCGTCGTGTTACTGATTTCATTTGACCAGATAGACGTGTATGAAGTGTCCTCGCGAGTATAGAGGCGTGCTCGTCCAAGGACAGCGACAAATTGAGGCACGTCGGCATTAGCAAAAAATGAGGCCCCTTCGGATTGATATTTTCCCGCATATACCGTGAAGCTCCCTGTCGGATCAGCGACGCGTGCTCGCCAAAGGTCTTCGTTCGCGCGAACATTTTCCACTTCAGTGAGCACGCCAACAACAAATAAGCGGTTGAGCTTGGCACCGGTGGGAGATATGACATAAGCAGGACCGCTTCCATCTTCTTCCTTCAGCTGAAGCGTGGACTTGTTGAACTCATAAGCGAATATGCGCCAAGCGGGGTCGAGCGCTAGTGCCATTGGCCCCCCGATCGAGTCTTTATGCACTCGATACGAAAAGATGTGCCTTCCTTTGTCCTTTCGGCGTGTATGACCAACGCCTTGCGTGTCTGTAAATCCATGTGTACGTCACCGGCAAGAGTCAATTCAATACAAGATGTCTGCGCGGATGATATATACCCATGTATTTTCATAAATAGGCTTGTGCAAACCCTGAACCAGAGCGGCCTACGAGGTGTCTAAACGTGCGATTCGCGATGATGCCGCCAATCGACCTTGGACGCACCATGACGATTCAGATTCCCGCTCTTGAGTGGATCTGCAACTCAGAAGGCTATCTAAGAATGGTTGATGATATCACACAGCGAATCAGCCCCTACCCCTTACAGGGCCCGCTGTCGTCACACCTCGATATGGAGAGGGTGCAGCCTGACGAGATGAAATGGACACCGCTTCTCAAGCTGAGCAGTTGCGATCCTTACATACGCAAGCTAAGAGACTTCTTTACGGGATTATATTTTATGACCGGGCAGGATCCCTTCCAGTGCCTCATACTCACTGTGCTTACCCAGAACAAGACCGCAGAGCGCGCTCGTTCAGCCTTTTATGAGCTTATCCGGCGATTCGGAACGATCACCCCTGAGACCTTGAGCGTCATAGATCCACGCGACATCGTACCTGTCATTTACCGGTGTGGCCCACACCGCAAGGCAGAGTACATCGTTTCGATCGCGCGTGAGATCATGCGCCGGTGGAAGGGCGACTTGTCGTGGGTTTACGATGCGCCGGATCATGCACGCGAGCTGCTCGTCTCTCTTCCCGGAGTTGGTAAAAAAACCGCGGATTGCGTCCTGCTCTACGCTGCAGGACACGAAGTCGTCCCGATAGATACGCATGTAGAACGAGTTGCCCGCAGACTCGGATTCATCGAGCGCGGCGCATCGCAGCGTGGCCTTACCATCAATGCAAGGGAGATTCACGGAAGCGACAAGTCAAAGGATATTGCCAAAGAAGCGCTTGAAACAGAGCTTGCTGATCCTGGCAGAAGTCACTTGTTGCTCATCCAGCACGGCTTTGAGTTTTGTCATGCAACCGCTCCCGAGTGCTTCGCCTGTCCGATTCGATACGAGTGCCCGTCGATCGATAACCGCTTTAAATCGACGGCGCCCTAGCTTGAGGCAGTTATGGAGACCGGGTCACCGCTTACGATACCATGTTGCTCAGAAAACCCCGCATTTACTTCAAGCACATACCTTATCGGCGTGATTGACGTGTATGAAACGCATGGATCAGTTGTGCACGGCGGCACAGATTGGTAAACATCAAGCACGTGCTTGTCTGTCGTAATAAAAACGATATCGAGTGAAATGCGCATGTTTTTCATCCAAAAGCTCTGCTTTTGTTCAATTGGAAAGACGAACAGCATTCCGGCATTTTCATTCAAAGAGGTCCGATTCATGAGGCCCGTTTCGCGCTCTTCAGGCGTATTTGCCGCCTCAGCGTAGACCATCGTTTTTCCAATCGTAACCAA
>Ga0209540_10001171_pt1 | contig 20772 bp, 20 predicted proteins | sample BarGraIncu01121A_FD_184501 | JGI IMG/M metagenome (GOLD analysis project Ga0209540, IMG submission 184501) | Arctic peat soil microbial communities from Barrow, Alaska - Barrow Graham LP Incubations 011-21A (SPAdes) (version 2) | ecosystem: Environmental > Terrestrial > Soil > Wetlands > Peat... | reverse complement strand
GTATAAGGTGAAAGCAGAGGCGATTCGCTCAGCGAATCGCCTCTGCTTTCACCAATGCCACATAAAATACTGTCATTCCGAGCGTTAGCGAGGAATCCCATAATCAATTGTTTAAAAATTATTATTGATAACCGATACTCATTATTTTTTTTATTTAAAGTATTTTTTTTCAAAATTTGCAAGAAAGAGTGTTACGCAAATATATCAATAATAATTAGCGTAGATTTGGTTACGGGTAACGACAATACAAAAAATTAGTTAATTATCTATTCTATGATAAGTAAAAACAAGATAAAATTCATAATCTCACTTCAGAAAAAGAAAGTAAGAGATGAAGAAGGCTTATTCGTTATTGAAGGTGATAAGCTTGTAAAAGAGTTCCTTACAGCAAAAGTTCATGTAAAGACACTAATTGCCAAGTCTGAATTTATCAGTTCACTTGCTCCTGATTTAAAGATGTGTGCAGATGAGATTGAAGAGGTAAGCTATGAGGAACTTAAAAATATAAGCACTTTAAAAACGCCGCATAATGCAATGGCGGTTGTTCCTATCCCGGAAAACGAACCGGATTTCAATGAGATTCTTAATAACTTGGTTGTTGCACTCGATTTTGTTCAGGATCCTGGTAATCTTGGTACCATTATCAGGGCCGCTGCGTGGTTTGGTATTAAGAATATTGTCTGCTCAACTGATTGTGTTGATGTGTATAATCCTAAAGTGATACAGGCGAGTATGGGGGCAATATTGCATGTAAATGTCTGGTATTCCAACCTTAAAGAACTTCTGATCATGGCAAACAAGAAGAATGTACCTGTATTTGGAACCTTGCTTGAAGGAGACTCTATTTATGATCACAAGCTTGATAATAAAGGCATAATTCTTCTTGGAAATGAATCAAAAGGAATTTCTGACGAACTTATTTCGTTTATCACCGAGAAAATAATGATCCCAAAATTCAGTTATGCTAAATCAGGAATAGATTCACTTAATGTAGGCATGGCCGCATCAATCGTTTTTTCCGAATTTCTTCGGAAATCAGGCATCTTAGCTGATTAATAAAATTATATTTGCTCAAAACTTTCAGATATGCCAAAATCAGATTTCAAGGTTTACGGTAGCCGATGGATAATGCTAAGTGTGTATATGTTAATGGTTGCTGTAAATCAGATGCTATGGATAACTTTTGCACCAATCACAGGCGATGCAACAAAATATTATGGTGTAAGCGACCTTCAGATAGGGATCCTTTCTATGTGTTTTATGATAGTTTACATTGTTGTGTCTATCCCTGCATCGTGGATCATTGACAAATACGGAATCAGGATCGGAGTCGGGATAGGTGCTGCATTTACAGGTATTTTTGGATTGGTAAGAGGGTTTGCAGGCACTGACTATAATTGGTTACTTATTGCACAGATTGGTATCGCAGTCGGACAACCATTTATTCTTAATGCTATTACTAAACTGGCAGCACGCTGGTTCCCTATTGAAGAACGAGCCACTGCAACAGGACTCGGTACGCTTGCAATGTATATAGGCATTTTAGCAGGAATGACTCTTACACCCTATCTGACAATCGGATCCGGGATAAGTGGTATGCTTTATATTTATGGGATTATATCAATTGTGACAGCAGTAATTTTTATTGTTCTGATAAAGGAAAGACCACTAACTGCTCCATGCCGTCCTGATCAGGAGGAACGTTCCCTGGTTTTTGATGGTTTCAAACAAACTATGCGTAATAAAGATTTCATCTGGCTGATGGTTATCTTTTTTATTGGTCTGGGTGTGTTCAACAGTGTAACAACCTGGATTGAAGATATATTGCGACCAAGAGGCTTCTCAGCGCCCCAGGCCGGAATCACAGGTGGATTAATGATTGTTGGAGGTGTTATCGGAGCCCTCATTATTCCAATGCTTTCAGATCGTTATAAAAAAAGAATACCCTTTATAATTATTGCCCTGGCAGGTGCCACCCTGGGATTGGGAGGGATCACATTTGCCACAAGCTACTGGCTGCTTCTTACCTCCGGCATGGTGCTGGGATTCTTTCTTCTGAGTTCAGGTCCGATAGGTTTTCAGTACGGAGCCGAGATAACTTATCCGGCATCGGAAGGTACTTCAAACGGAATGCTTTTGATGATGGGACAGATTTCAGGGATTGCTTTTATCTTTGCAATGGACAGTCTGAAAAGCCCGTCAACAGGATCAATGACCAGATCTTTGGTAGTGCTCATCATTCTGATGGTTCTCAGTCTTTTAATTTCACTGCGACTGAAAGAATCAAAAATTCTGATTAAGGAAGAGAATTAGTTGTTTACACCTATGATTACTGACAAGAGTAGGAGATCCTTCATTCATCTTTTCCTTATCTTGATTTTTGGGGCGAGGTATGAGGAAGGAAGAAACGGCACCATAAGATTCCTCATTCATCAACCTTGAGAGAGTTCTTCAACATAACTGGAAATCCGTTGGCGGTTGATGAATTCGGAATGACACTTTCTGGTTGGGACAAGGGGGAAGAAGCGCGATTCGCCAGAAGTCAGTTTGAAATTTTGAAATTTAATTGGCGAATCGCGCTTCTTCCCCCCCTCCACCCATAAAACTGATTTGTCATTCCGAATTCATACACCCTTATCAAATTCATATTATTCTGTAATGCCAATCAAGGGCGTATGAATGAGGAATCTCTGGGAGTCTAAACTGAATATTCAAAAAAAAGTCATATAAGCGAAGTTGACGATCTTATCAGGTTTATAATGTGGGATATACAAATGTTGTCATTAGTAATCCATTCATCCGGCAATGTTCTAAAAAACTGTAAGTTATAGAGTGAATGGATGAGGGATCTCAATTTTTAAAAAATTCCCGGAATAATCCGTTTTGTCCGGCTCTTGTATTCCATGTAGCTATTACCAAACTCATTAATCAGAACTTTCTCCTCAACATTTATTCTGTAAAGTATAGCAAGGAATACAGGTACCGCAAGTATAAGAAATGAGTAGAAGCTGCTCATGATAAATGAGAAACCCAATACTATTGAGAACAATCCGGTGTAGCTTGGATGCCTGATTCTTTTATACAATCCATCAGTTTTAAGTTTGGCCGAATCAGTTATTGCAACGTCAACAGTGAATGATTTACCCAGTTGAATAATGGCAACCCACCTTATAATCAGTCCTGCAATAATAAATACAAAACCAAATCCCTCAAAAAAATCATTTATAGGATTCGCTAAATAGAATCCGCCGAAAAAGCCAATAGTAATTAATATCCAGATTAATATCATTGAGCCGTTATCTTTTTGTGTTTTAGAGAATCCGGCTTTTGATCGTTTAAACACCGTAAGCATAAGTTCTGAAAAAGCAAAAACAAGTGACAAATAAACTATTAACCTCATATTAGATAAATATTAGATTTCAAAAATAGTGAAATTACTTTATAAGCCCTACTCTTACTGCCCATCCATAAGATGTGGGAGTTGAGAGAATGATATCTTTTACTTTTTTATTGAAAGGATTAATCACTGACTTTGAGTCTTTAGTGTTTACCACTAATTCAAAATCATTGATTCCGTCATTATCATAATCTATTGAGTCGTTAATAGTTTCCGGCAGAGTTCCCCGCCAGTCCAATTGAACAAATCCTTTATTCCGTTCCCTGAAGAAGCCATTGAAAACAGGTTTTCTGACATCCAAAGTACAGCTCTCTGCAATAATATGTATTGCAACTTCCCCACCGGAATACCGGGGATTTAACCTCATAAAAGGGAGTTTTGAAACTGAACCTGAAAAACTATTCAGTCCAGGGAATAAGACAAGTATCATGATCAGACAAAGAAATGCCCAGGTTATCCCGGCAATTATTTTTACTTTTTTCATATTCAGGATTTTAAAATATTAGTCTCAGTAAGCTTTGCAAAGTTGTGATTATCGCTCCGGCTGAAAATACCGACATGAAAAGAAATGACACAAACAGAAAAAGGTTTCTCGAAAACTTTTTCATTCTTCCGGAGGGTATACCTTTAATACTATAATGAATTGCATTTTTTGAACATACATCCACACATTTTCCGCATTTACTGCAGAACATCGAGACTTTGCCATCCTTAATATTCTCCTTTGCAAGAGCAAAAAGTGGACAAACCTCAACACATTTATAACATTCAGTGCAGGCTTCCTTGTCGATCTTTACAGTAAAAGGGGTTATTTTATTTGATAAACTATTTACTGCACCAAGCGGACATAAAAAACTGCACTGAGATCTTTTCTTTGTCATAACTGGCAAAACGACCACTAATCCTATAAATAATGACAGGAATATTCCGGCTTTTGCAGCAGATTCTACCGATGTGACCTGTTCGAATTCAGTTACAGCTTTAAATGGACAGATCCATGCACAATAAGTAGGCATGAGAGTAAGAGCAGCTGTTAAAGCTACCATGATCAGAACTGCAAACGGCATCCATCGCCAGATCTCGTTTATGTTTCTGATCAATGGTTTTTTTCTCATCCTTGAGAATCCATCATCCCATCCGCCATAAAAACAGCCCCAGCTGCAGAATCCCCGACCCAATACCAGTGTTGCAACAAGCCATAAGACAACCATTGATGAGATATTCGCAAACCCATTGAGAATACTTCCGGGGAAAATGATTGATTTGGTAAATGCAGCGGGCAGGATCATCATAGGAATTACCAGGTGACAGAATGGGATCTTACATTCAAGAACGTCGGCCTGGGAAAATGACATTGAGCTTCTTACTGCAACCATATTCTTTATCAGTGAAAAAGATAGTGTCAGTGCGAAAATTATAAAAAGTACAACCCTGTATCTGTCAGTTTTCCCGGTGTAATGCATCAGGAAATAAAGAACATTTACCAGCAAAAAAGCAATCAGGGTAGCCATCAGAGATGCGGGATCTGAAAAACTTAACCGTCCTCCGGTCATGAACATGAATGTTATCAGAAACATAGGAAGTGTGTAGAGAAGAGACTTTCCAAATGATTTTTTCAATGATGAACTTAATAAAGTGTTATCCATTTATTATTCCTCCGATTAGATTAGTTATACCTTTTATCATGAAAATTATACCGGCAAGTCCGGTAGCAAGTATGCCAATAGTTCTAAGCACCTCCTTTTTCTGAATTTTTCCGGCCAGAGGCAATGGTAAAAACCAAAGTGTGGAACCGATGAAAAATGCCAGAAAGGCTACATAGCTTTGCATTAGGGTTCCTTGTGTAGCCCCTTTTGTAAGGATTATAAACAAAGCCGGACAAAATCCAAGGCTGTTCACAACCCCTAGAAATATCGGAACCAGCTTCTTGTTATTAACTGTTTTTACAAGATCTGCAGGACATTTGGGATTCCGGCTGTTACTTATACTATACCAGACAAGCATAACAGCGAATACAATATATAATATGCCTGGAACAATATTCCGGACAACCGGATTTGAGAACAGAGCCTGTCCGAAATACCATGCCAGGGTAGCCAGGATAAAGTAGATTACAAACCGTGTAAAAAGAAAGAGAGAAAGGTCAATTGCAATTCTCTTCACTCCGGCCGATCCTGCCATGAGATATGGGAACATGACCATTCCGCATGTCACAAGACAGGCTGAACCACTGCTTAATCCGAGTATAAAAGAATCTGTCATCTGCTAATTTTTAAGCAAATCTATTAAGCACAGATATTCCATGCAAGGAAAATGTGGCATGTAGCAAGATTAGTGGTCTATTGATATCAGGGAGGGGTGAAATGCTAAAAAGAGGGGTGAAAGGTTGAGGTTAAGGTTAAGGTTAAGGTTAAGGTTAAGGTTAAGGTTGAGGTTGAGGTTGAGGTTGAGGTTGAGGTTGAGGTTGAGGTTGAGAATGAGGTTGAGAATGAGGATGGATAGACAATGGAAGTTTCTATGACAATAAAATATCTGCGGGAATTCCCAGTTCATTATGAAACAACCTGGCAATTTCAAGGGTCATAGGCTTACGTTTATTTAAGATAGCCGATACATATCCTTTTGAACCTACTTTGCCGACAAAATATTTATTCTTCAATCCTAAATCATCCATCTTGCCTCTGATAGCATCAATTGGATCAGGTTTTGGAACAGGATAATGCTGATCTTCATATTGCTTAATCAGCAATAAGACAACCTGAAGCTTCTCCCCTTCAGGTGAATCAGGAGATACTTTTTTATCAAACAGGTCATCAGCCCAGTCGAGATAGAGTTGATATTCCTTTTTTGATGCGATTATTTTCAGGTTCATGATTTCTTCTTTTTAAAATTTGTGCTAGAAACATCTATCTCATTATATTCTGCATGGGTTCCAAACCATTTTATCTGGATTGCCCTAAACTGAAATACTATCCTGACTACCAATCTGTACTTATTTCCCATAATGTTAAATACCACCCTGTCATCGGCAACCAGACTTGCATTCCTGTACACAGCTTTTAATGCATTAAAGTTTTTAAAGTCACATTGAATCAACTCATGGTACCACTCTTGCAAAGCTGATGCCGCAAGCGGATATTTTTTACAATAATCCAATAATGTTTTTCTGGCAATAATATTAAACATCAGACAAAAGTAAATAAATGTTTGCTAATAGAAAACTATTTCATGATTTTAATTATTCGTGTCGGGATTATAATGTTATATATGATTTTATATTAATATGTTATAGTTAATTGTCAGGTTACCTGCACGTTAGATACAGACCAAACAACTAACCATAACAGATAAAGCAGAATTACTAAACCGAGACAACAAGGATTCATCTACCGGAATTCATCACCTTGATAACTTCATCTGGAAGAGAAAACTCGCATCCATCTACCAAGATTGGGTAACTTGACAAATTTCGTATGACGAGAAAACTTCTGCATATTTGCCTGGATTTATTACCTTGACAAATTTCGTATAACAAGACAACTCCATCCATTCTATCGGGACTAATAAAAAAAAACAAATGGACACTGACGACTTATCGATTGAAACTTATAATGCTGTACTCATAGAATCCGAAAAACTTACTCATGACTTGACAATTCATTTCGGGGTAATTGCCAAAGACTGCAAAGATGAGAGAGTATACCTTGATAAAGCCTATAATCTAGCAATAAATATTTTGAAGCTTACTGACAATCAATTACAAGACTATTTCTGGGGAGTTGTCCCAGATAAAAACAAATTAATTGTAACACTTAATAAAATTATTCGTAATATTATTGAGGTAAAAAATATTCCTCCTGATAGATTGACCTATGACTAAACAAGAAATTAGAGAACTAGAAGAAAAGCTTATTGAGTTAACCCAAATTTTTTGTGATCAAAAACTAGATAGTGATTATAAGCGTCTGTGCGAGAAACTAATAAGAAAACTCGGTAGAAAACGCGATGTCCCATTTCAAAGAGGCAAAATTGAGATTTGGGCTGCTGCAGTAATACATGCTTTAGGGTCAATTAATTTTTTGTTCGATAAATCATTTAAACCATACATGACAGCAGACCAGATTAGTTAATATTTTGGCGCAAAAAATCCTACAGTTTCTAATAAAGCTCGAGAAATTAAAGATATGCTTAAACTTGGGTATTACGATTCTGAATTTTCTACTAAAAAAATGAAAGAGAATAATCCTTTTAATAATCTTGTAATGGTAGATGGATTTATCGTACCACTGGATACCCTACCTCCAATTTTTCAGAAAAGGGTAAAAGAAGTAAGAGAAAAAGAGGGAGATATTGAATTTACAACCGAGTAAAATAAAAGATCACAACTAACCATAAAAACAAGTTAGCACAAATATTTCAGGCACATGGACTTAGCCCTCGCGCCGTTTTTATAATGTTTTGTCTTGACAAGATAGTTTCTACACTTTTATCGGGACTTGCCATCGCGCGACAGACAATTGGCCCGCCCGCCGTCACCAGAAATATCTGTTATAAAAATAACAATACTACATTCTACCGTGACTATCCCATCGCGCGACGGACAAATACTTGTGCTAACAGCTAAAGATGATTTCAAGAATCCGGATAAATCTGTTCCCTTTTGACAACTGGATCTTTATCGTGATACATCTCAACTAGACCACTAATACTCTAGAGACCGGATTAAAATATCTCATGACAGTTTTCAATAAGTAAGAGAATTAAAATTACTTGTTTTAAAAACTTCCTACAACAAATACGCTCATTATTAAAAATATATACATTTTGAACAGACAAATTTCTATATTGACATAAAAATAATTGCTAATTAATTATAATGACTATAAAAATAGTCATATATTTGTTTTGAGTATTTTAGAGTTTCAGTATAATGATGGATATTTTTAAATTCTATCTAGTCTCGACAAAAAAAAATGAAATGATCAATTTATTAACCTTTAATTAATTTTCGTCTAAAACTATATAAGTATGAAATCGATGTACATTCTTTTCCTGATTTTTATTACATTTTCATGTAATTCGAAAAACGAGAATCTCTATGAGATTATAAACCTCCGGGAAGCATTTGAAAACAAGAAATCCATAAATATTAATGATATAGCGACAAATTTCGAGTATATAAAGCTTGAAACAAATGATGAATGCTTAACTGGTACAAGATTAGCTGTTTATTCAAATGATCAATATTTGATAGCAATTGACCGGGAAAAGATTTTGCTCTTCGACAGAAAAGATGGGAGATTCATCAGAGAAGTAGGACATAAGGGCAATGGTCCGGGTGAATATTCACGGACTTATAATGTTATGCCATTCGATGAGGGAAAGAACATAGTTTATGCTGGAAGGAACAAAAAGAGATATGGGTATTCTTTGGATGGACAATTGAAAGATACTTTATCAATACCAGAGTTAGTTTCGGAAATTGGCAACATTGATGATAATATATTTGCAGCATTTATGCCAGACTATCAGGGGGGTGAGAAGATCAAGATAGTATTATTTAATCACAATGATTCTCTGATGAAAACATTCCCAAATTACCTTTCATCCCCAAAAACCTCGAGTGTTTTTGTATGGAATCCTAATTCGTGGTTTTACAAACTGGACAAACAACTCTATTTCTATCAACTTTTTAATGATACAGTATTTCATGTCGAAACAAATTCACTTACTCCGAAATATGTTTTAAATATGGGACCATACTCACCTCCATATGAGATGAAAACATCACCAGAATTTGAACCGGGTAAATATTTTATCATGCGGACAATTCAAGAATCCTCAAAGTATCTGTTTTGCTCCTTTAATTTTAATAAGAAAAACTATACCGCCATATTCGATAAGAATAAAAGGACTACCGTTGTAAATGATTATAGTCCCGAATCGGGACTTGGATTCATTAACAATATAAATGATTTCGTCCCACTTGAGTTTTCAAGCATAAATGAAAAAGACGAGTTGATCTGTACAATGAATGCTTTAAAGATTAAACAATGGTTTGATTTAAATCCTGAAAAAATTAGTCAGTTACCGGAATATCTAAAAAACTTAAAGAATATCCAAGAAACAAATAATCCAGTAATCATAATTGCTAAACTAAAAAAATAATTTAGTCTAGTTTTTTGAATTTATTTGTTATTTGACCTTGCCGAAATCTATTCTTAGCTTGACAATTTCTTCTCTTATGCTAATATAGAAATATGGTATGACAAATTTCAGTCTGAAAAAGAGTTTTAACATTAATACTTGTGCTAATAAGCGGGCCATAAGCAATAAGCTTGTCACAATTTTTGCGCTCATACCTAGACAGTTACGTCATGACGCAAAATTTCTCATCCGTTTACCAATTTCATAAAACCGGCTCTGGACAGTTCCTGCCTCCGAGACAAGTAAATCTTTCGCCGGGACTGGCAAAAATTGCGCTCCCGATAAATCGGGACAGGCTATGGTGTCTTGCACGCCGTGACAGCTTCTCGGCTAAAGCACCGGGTCTGATGGCCGGCGTGACTGCGCCACCAACGCTTACTGCACCAACCCGCCGCCGCTATAATAACAAAAAAAGTCATAACTCATTTGAAACTGAGTCTAATATTAAATCCCAACTTGATCAATCAGGTAGAAGTCCTGATTAAGTGGTTCATAAGCTAACATTCAGTCCCGTAAGGACATAATATTGGTAGAATAATTTATTTATATTTGTTGAAAGTCCCGTCAGGGACGAAATAAAACCTCTTTTATGGCAAACTCAAGCCGGTTAGCATTGACAATATCGTACCTAACGGCACTCTTTAATCCATCACATGAAATTTTCTACCAATATCAAGTCCCTACGGGACAATATATAATCTGATAATGAGATTATTGTAAAGTTTAAATTTACGGTTTTATTTTTTTCTGAATAGAATCCGCTTTCGATCTTGAAACCGGAATCTCAGTTCCGTTAGGTTTCAACCTTATTATCATATTCTGGTTATGACCTGTTACCTTATCAACAAAGTCAAGATTTACAATATAACATTTATGACATCTCAGAAACCTGCTGTTTTTGCGAAGTTCCGATTCTGCTGATTTAAGTGTTCCGCGGATTGTTGTTTTATTCTGGACATCTCCTTTAACTGTAACGATTGTTACATAATTATCATTTGAACAGAGGTAGACAATATTTTTAGGATTGCATTTAAACTCATTTTTTGTGTTACCAGCCCTGATAATAACTTCACTTTCCCATAATATCTCTTCAGGAGCAATTGCAGCTTTTTCTAAAGCAGTTTTGTAAATCTTGTTTATTAGAATGATATAACTTATTGAAACAGGAATGCTACCGACAAGAATTGCTGTCCAGACGGAGTAAAAAAGATATAAAAGGACAAATGCCTGATGAAAAATCAGATTGACATAAAAATAGTTTGCAGCTCCAATACTTGATGCAACGCAGAAATTCCAGAGGATGCTTTTTCCCAGTGTCCAATTTTCATTTATAATAACGGGTTCAAGTAAATATTTATTAATAAAAAGCATAAAGGTTGTTACCAGACCAAAACCCAGTGTAATAAAAAACTGCGGCACAGGCTTCAACTGAGTAATCCCGAATGGTTTAAATAAATAGAGGAACAGAAAAATAAACAGACCGAAAACAAGGATTGAGACTAACTTTTCTCTTGATGTCTCAACTTCAGTATATGGTCTTTTGAAAGGATTTGTCATTTCAAATTACTTACAAAGAGATCTTTTTTGCTATTGCCTCTGCTGACCTCATCCCGTCAACAGCTGAGGAAACAATTCCTCCTGCATATCCCGAACCCTCACCGCATGGATACAAACCGGCTATTCTGATATGATTAAGTTTTTCAGGGTCTCTCGGGATCCTTACCGGTGATGATGTTCTTGATTCCACTCCCAGAACAACAGCTTCGTTTGTCATATATCCGTTCATCAGGTGTCCGAAAAGCCTCAACCCATCCCTTAATCTTCTCCCAATTGATTTTGGAAGCCAGCTATGAAGCGGAGAGGATGTTACACCAGGAAAATACGAGACTTTAGGAAGAGAAGAAGAAATTTGTCCATCAACAAAATCAGCAAGGCGCTGTGCCGGAGCTCTTTGTGTATGGCCTCCATTTTTCCAGGCTTCCCTCTCAAGTTCTTTCTGAAATTCAATACCCGCCATCTGACCTGAACTGCTGTACTTTACAAGGTCTTCAGGTTTAATCTCGACAACTATACCTGAGTTGGCATAAGGAGAATTCCTGCCTGAAGGGGACATTCCATTAACTACTACCTCTTCCTGCGATGTAGCCGAAGGAACAATAAATCCTCCGGGACACATGCAAAATGAGTATACCCCCCTCCCATCAACCTGTTTAGCTAAATTATAAGATGCAGCCGGCAAATACTCACCCCTTTGATTGCCATGATATTGAATCTTGTCTATTAACTCCTGTGGATGTTCAACTCTGACTCCCATTGCAAAGGATTTCATCTCCAGTTCCACCCCTCTGTTACGACAAATATCATAAATATCCCTGGCTGAGTGACCTGTTGCAAGAATCACATATTCGGAATTGAATTTTTCTTTGTCAGAAGTCACAACACCTTTTATATTATCTCCTTCAAGGATAAAATCTGTCACCTTTTTCTCCAGGATGAACTGTCCTCCGGCATCAAGTATCGATTTCCTGATGTTGGATATAATTCCGGGCAGTTTATCTGTACCAAGGTGAGGATGCGCTTCATACAATATATTGCTGTCAGCACCGTGCAGACAAAGTAATTCAAGAACTCTGGCATTATCACCTCTTTTTTTCGATCGGGTATAAAGTTTACCATCAGAGTATGTCCCTGCCCCGCCTTCACCAAAACAATAATTACTGTCAGGATTAACGGTTTGTTCCCTGCTGATTTTTGCAATATCTATTTTTCGTGAAGAAACATCGCGCCCCCTTTCAATTATTACCGGACGCAATCCAAGCTCAATCAGCCTCAGAGCTGCGAACATTCCTGCGGGTCCGGCCCCAACAATGATTACCTCCTTACTGAGTGAAACATCTATTGGAATAAATGGAGCAATTGAAGGTTTTGCAGAATCATCTCCTGAAAAAACTTCTACAGTCAGATTGACACGGATACTCTTCTTCCTTGCATCAACCGATCGCTTAATTACTCTGATATCAGAAATTGCTGTTTGATCAATTCCTGCAAGGGTTGCTGCAATTTTTCTAATTCCAGCCTCATCGGCAGCAGCAGAAGGGGTAAGATTTATCTGGACTTCTTTCATTATTTTTATTCAAAATGAAAAGCAAGTACCCAAATCTGAGACTTCATCTTTTCAATCGCATTTTTGAACTCCGGATGCAGTGGTGCAATTTCTTTTACGATTACATCGCGTGTACCGGTCGATAATTTTAATTCAATGGAAAGTTTAAAATAAGTCAGGTAAAAATCCATTCCGGCACCAAATTCATAATACAGATCAGGACGCTTAATCCTTATATAAATTGGTTTCTGGTCATCAAATTCTTTCTTGCCGGCCAGATCATATCTGTAATTTAATCCGCCTATAACGTACGGTCTCACGTTGTTCAGCCTGTCTCCTTTATATTTTAATAACAGCGGAAACTCAAGAAAAGAGGATTCGAGTCTCTGTTGATTATTATAGAGAACACCGTTTTTATAATACATTACCACTCTTTGACCAAAAGATACGCCCGGAAGAAACCTTATATCAAAATATTTACCGGGTCTTAGATTAGTGACTATCTGAATATTTATTCCGGGACTAAGATGAGTGACCTCAGGATTAAGGCTATCAGTTTTGTAATATGTCTGGGAGGGAGTGATATTGAAATCCATTGCATTGAACCCAATACTGAATCCAAAATGCAGTGGTTTCTCGTCATACCATGATGCGTTCTTAGGTTTCTGCTTTTGTCCGGACATAATATTAGGAACCATCAGAAAAATGAACAAAATAACGATATTAATGATTCTTATTTTCAACCCGGGTGTAAGTTTTGTTTTAATGATACAAGATAATAAACTGTAATGATTTCTTATTATTGCGTTGATAATTTGACACCGGTATAAATGCTTGCAACACCACCGGTTAGTTTGATCTGTTTAGTTTCGTTGAATCCTGCAAGTTTAAGTAAATTAAGGAAATCAGCATTATCAGGAAATTTCATTACCGACTCAGGTAAATAATTGTAAGCTGCTTTATCTCTTGAAAAAATCTTTCCAAAAAACGGAAGAATATTCATAAAATAGAAATTATAAACCGGACGAAAAGGGAAACCTGATGGCTTTGAAAATTCAAGTACCATAATCAAACCCCCATTTCGTATCACTCTTTTCATTTCCGAGAGTCCCTTCAGCGGATCGGAAAAATTCCTCACACCGAAAGCCACCATTGCCACATCAAAAACAGAATCATCAAAGGGAATATTTTCTGAATCTGCATGCAATAATTCAATTCTTTCACAAAGATCTTTTTTGATAAGTTTTTCTTTACCTATTTTCAGCATATTCAGTGAAATATCAATTCCGGTAACTTTAGTCGGATTCAGCTTCAAAGCTGCAATAGCCAGATCACCTGTACCTGTTGCAACATCAAGAATATTAGGATTTTTATATGATCGCGATATTATTTTGATTGCCCTACGTCTCCAGAGTCTGTCTATCCCAAACGATAAAAAATGATTAAGAAAATCGTACCTCAATGCTATCGAATCGAACATCGATTCAACAACTTCTCTTTTACTGCCTATCAATTTCTCCGCTTGCGTTTCCATTTTAAGATTAAAGCGCAAAGATAAGATTATTTTGAACTCTTTTTGACCCATAAAAAGCAAGGAGATTATTCACAAGTCGTGTTAAATAAATTTCTATTTTTACATAAAATTAAAATCATTACATAATGAATAAAACAATAATGATAACTGGCGCAACAGCAGGTTTTGGAAAGGCTATTGCTGTTCGGTTTGCAAAAAATGGCTTTAACATCATAATAACAGGCAGGAGAAAAGAAAGACTTGATGATTTGGAAAAGGAGCTTTTATCTTACGGGAAAATTAAAGTGCTATCTCTGAATTTTGATGTCAGGAAACAAAAAGATGTTGCTTCTGTTATAGAAAATCTTTCGGCTGAATGGAAAAATATTGATATCCTGGTTAATAACGCGGGACTTGCAGTAGGACTTTCGCATATCGATGATGGAGTTATTGATGACTGGGACCGGATGATTGATACAAATGTAAAAGGTCTTCTGTATGTTACCCGTGCAGTTTCCCCGTTAATGGTTAAGAGAAATTCGGGACATATTTTCAATATTGCTTCTATTGCGGGTAAAGAAAACTATGAGAATGGAAACGTCTATTGCGCTACAAAATCTGCAGTTGATTCACTTTCAAGATCAATGCGCATTGATTTACTGAAACATAATATAAAGGTGACTAATATTGCCCCGGGAATGGCAATAACTGAATTTTCAATTGTAAGGTTTAAAGGCGATGAGGCGAAAGCAGATTCTGTGTATGAAGGAATTGACGCATTAACAGCAGACGATATAGCAGATGTGATTTACTATTGTGCCTCTCTCCCTGCTCATGTTTGTATTAACGATCTGGTTATTACTCCTACTCAGCAAGCTGGGGTAAATCACAGTTTCAGAAGAACTTAAGAAACCCCTGATCTCTCAAAACCTGCAATAAGATTTTTGAGAAGTAGATATTATCGGCTTTTTTGTATCTGACATCTGTAAAGACCTGAGCAAGAGACGCACAATTGTGCGTCTTTACATTATTTTCTTCTACTAATTTTTTGGAATCTTCGCGGTTCTCTTTTTCGTTATAAAAACGGTCAATACTTTCTGAGGTATAATCCAGATATGTCTCATTATGCACAATAGCTCCCAAAGGTAATCTGTCAACTTGTTCAGGATTTTCATCCGGCCAGCCGACTGTTACTGTAGTTACCGGAACAACACCTTTCGGAAGATTTAGTACTTCAATAATTTTATGTGCATTGTAAGTGGTTGTACCAAGGTAACAGATACCAAGTCCCTTTGCCTCAGCTGCTATACAGAATGTTTGAGCAACCAATAAGGCATCAATAGCTGCTGTAAAAAATGAGAGAAAATTATCATAGCCGGGTTCTGCACTCCTTAACTTACACCATTTATTAAACCTGTTAAAATCTGCACAGAAAGTCAGAACAACCGGAGCCTCTGTAATCATCTTCTGATTAAAGTGCAATGGTGCCAGTTCTTTCTTCTTCTCAGGGTCCCTGTTAATAATGATACTATAAACCTGCATATTCCCCGTTGTTGATGCCCTGCATCCCATTGTAAGCAACTCATTAAGCAGCTTATCATCAACAGGTTTTGCAGAATATTTTCGTATTGTCCTGCGATTCAGTAAAATGCCTGAAAAATCTTCCATTTTTATATGTTATAGAATATCATACAAAGTAAACAAATTCCCATAAAATCTGAAGATTGAATGAAAAGGAATTTCTTATCTTAGCATGAATCTAAAAATTAATCTCTCAAAATATAATACAATGAATAAAAGTCTTCTGCTCACCTTTATTCTGGGATTTGTTTTATGTATAAACGCAGGACTGGCTCAAAAGAAAAAAGAAACTGCTAAGGAACCTGAGAAGAAAGAAACAGGATTGAGTTCTTCAACTTTTGGAGGTTTATCTTTCAGAAGTATTGGGCCGGCATGGGCCTCCGGCAGAATATCTGATTTTGCAGTTAATCCGAAGGATCATTCCGAAATTTATGTTGGTGTTGGAGCCGGAAACATCTGGAAGACAACAAACAACGGAACATCCTGGAGTCCCATTTTCGATAAATATGGTGCTTATGCAATAGGGTGTCTAAAAATGGATCCTGAAAACCCTTCAGTAATATGGGCCGGAACAGGTGAGAATACCCATCAGCGGCAGCTTGGTTATGGAGATGGAATATATAAATCAGAAGATGGCGGTGCAAGCTGGAAAAACATGGGACTGAAGGAATCAAGGCAAATTGGAATGATTGCAATTGACCCAAGGAATACCGATGTTGTTTACGTCGCTGCTGAAGGCTCAATATGGGGACCAGGCGGAGAACGTGGTCTTTACAAAACAACCGATGGCGGCAAAACCTGGAATAAATCGCTGGATGTAAGTGAGAATACTGGTATAAATAATGTCGTTCTCGATCCACGTAACCCGGATGTTCTTTATGCCACATCAGAACAAAGGAGAAGGCATGTATTCACAAAAATTGGCGGCGGACCAGAGTCAGCTGTTTACAAATCGAAAGATGCCGGTAAAACATGGGTCAAAATTATGAATGGCCTGCCATCTGGAAATATAGGAGGTATGGGTATAGCAATATCACCTGTCAATCCTGACGTACTCTATATAATTATGGAAGCTGCAGGAGAAACAGGTGGTTTTTACAGAACAGTTAACAGAGGAGCCTCATGGGAAAAGATGAATCCTTATGCATCAAGCGGACAATATTATAATGAGATATACTGCGACCCAAAAGATGTAGAAAAGGTATATAGCATGGAGACCGTTTCAAAAGTTACCCTCGATGCCGGAAAAACGTGGAATTCAGTCGGAAACAATAACCGGCATGTAGACGATCATGCTTTATGGATAGACCCGTCAAATACTAAACATCTTTATATAGGTGGCGACGGAGGTATTTACGAAACATTTGATGAGGGGAAGAATTTTATTTTTAAATCAAACCTGCCCGTTTCGCAATTCTACAGAGTGAGTGTCGACAATGCCTTACCATTCTATAATGTTTATGGCGGAACACAGGATAATAACTCAATGGGCGGTCCTTCAAGGAATATAAACCGGGACGGAGTGGTTAATGCTGACTGGAAAGTAACAGTTGGCGGTGATGGCTTCTGGGTTGCCAATGATCCTGCAAATGAAAATCTTGTTTATACAGAATCGCAATATGGAAATGCAGCCTCATGGGATAAAAAGAGCGAAGAATCGGTAAGTATCAGACCGGTTCCCCGTAAAGATGAGAAGACCTATCGCTGGTATTGGGATGCCCCGTTGATAATAAGTCCTTTTAAGACAGACAGGATATATATGGCGGCCAATAAAGTATTCAGAAGCGATAACCGTGGCATGAGCTGGGAGGTAATTTCGGAGGACTTGTCAAGAAATGAGGACCGTAATAAATTCAAAGTTATGGGTAAATTCTGGAGCATAGATGCAGTTGCTAAAGATGTTTCTACATCGCTATGGGGATTAATAGTATCACTTGCAGAATCAAAAGTGAAAAAAGATCTTTTGTATGCCGGTACCGATGATGGAGTTATTGCAGTTACCGAAGACGGAGGAAAAAACTGGACAAGGTATACCACATTTCCGGGTATTCCTGAATATACTTATGTAAGCGATATCCTTCCTGATAAATTCAATGAGAATGTAGTCTATGCCACATTCAATAATATGCTTAGTGATGATTTTAAACCTTATATTCTGAAAAGTTCAGACAAGGGAAAAACATGGACAGCAATTACAAACAAGCTTCCGGCAAATGGTACTATTCATACAATAGAACAGGATAATATCAATTCAAATCTGCTCTTTGCAGGGTCAGAATTCGGATTTTACTTTTCTGTTGACGGTGGTAATGAATGGATCGAATTCAAATCAGGATTACCAACATCAGCGGTGAGAGATATTGCGATACAGGAACGGGAATCAGATCTGGTTATCGGAACTTTCGGACGTGGAATATATATTCTGGATGACTATTCACCATTACGCACATTTAAGAAAGAAATGCTTGATATGGCAGGATATATTTTCCCGGTGAAGGATGCAAAAATGTATATCCAGACAAACGGTTTTGACAATCAGGGATCGACATATTTTAAATCGCCTAACCCTGATTTCGGAGCTACGATAACCTACTTTGTAAAAGATGTTCCTAAAACAGCAAAAGCAATAAGACAGGAGAAAGAAAAAGCATTGTTCGAAAAAGGAGAACCAATACCTCAACCTTCAATTGCAGACCTGAACGCAGAAGAAAAAGAGATTAAACCATATCTTATTTTCACCATAACTGACGATCATAATAATATTGTAAAGCAGATGTATAAATCAGCTGCCAAAGGGGTCAACAGAATAACATGGAACTTCACTTATGAAGATATTAATCCTGTTACTACCACGAAATACGAACCGGTTCCAGTTACCAGCGGAAGGCGTGGAGGCGGCGGCGGAGGTATTCAGATGATGCCTGGAACTTACAAGGTATCACTCTCTCTATTTGCAAAAGGCGAAATAAAAGAACTTATGGGAGCCGTTCCTTTTGTATGCAAACCACTTGGTTTAGCTACCTTCCAGGCACCAGATCTGAACGCCAAGGCTGCATGGATTAAAGATGCTTCCGATTTCTCCAGGGTTATGTATGGCACAATGAATTATACAAGTGAACTTTTAAACAATGTTAATGCAGCCATGCAGGCCATACATCAAACGCCAGGTGCCCCTGCCGACCTGATGAAAGAAGCCGAAAGAATCGACACCGAACTTGATAACATACAGTTTATCTTTAATGGTCCCCAGGCAAAAGCAAGCCAGGAAGAGCTACCTCCAAGCGACATGCCTCTTTCACAAAGACTTGGTGAAATGGCATCTGCAAGCTATGGAACAAGCGGAGATATTTCCACTATTGGAAAAGAACAACTCAACATCCTTAAAACTGAATTCCTTCCAATTCTGGAAAGGGTAAAAAAAGCCGGTCTGGATTTGCAGAAACTTAACAACCAGCTTGATGCTGTTAAGGCACCATGGACTCCGGGAAGAGTACCTGGTTTGTAGATGTTAAGACATAGCCATGACTATTGCATTTTTGAAAAATGTTTGTTAAACTTGTTGTGGAGGACGGAAGACGGAAGACGGAAGACGGAAGACGGAAGACGGAGTTCTTACTTCTGACTTCGGTCTTCGGTCTTCGGTCTTTTGACCAATCATAAATAAATAACTAATACTAAACAGATAAAACTATGAGCAGACCAATAACACTTTTTACAGGACAATGGGCTGATTTATCATTTGAAACCGTATGTCAGAAAGCCAGATCATTTGGATATGACGGCCTGGAACTTGCATGTTGGGGTGATCATTTTGAAGTTAATAAAGCTGATGAAGCTTATTGCCTTAAGAAAAAAGAGATACTCGCCAGGTACGGACTTAAAGTTTATGCAATTTCCAATCATCTCGTCGGGCAGGCAGTTTGCGATCGCATCGACCAGAGACATAAGGGTATCCTTCCGGATTATGTTTGGGGAAACGGAGATCCTGAGGGTGTCCGTGAGAGGGCGTCGCAAGAGATGATTAAAACAGGTGAAGCGGCTAAAAGACTGGGAGTTAATATTGTAAACGGATTCACCGGAAGTTCTATATGGCATCTTTTATATTCATTCCCATCTGTATCTCAGGAAATGATTGATGAAGGATATGCTGACTTTTCAAAAAGATGGACACCCATTTTGGACAAGTATCGTGAATTAGGTATTCACTTCGCACTTGAAGTTCACCCGACTGAGATAGCATTCGACATTGCATCTTCAAGAAGAACACTCAAGGCTATTAATAACCATCCTAACTTTGGTTTCAACTTCGATCCATCTCACCTTGGTTACCAGGGGGTTGATTATGTTGGATTCATAAACACCTTTGGCGAGAAGATTTTCCATGTGCATATGAAAGATGTAGGCTGGTCGAAAGTCCCTGTTGAAGCAGGTGTTTTCGGCGGTCATACTGATTTTGGAACTCCTGGCCGTTACTGGGATTTCAGAAGTCTTGGTCATGGCGACATAAATTTTGAAGAGATCATCAGGGCACTCAATCACATAAAATACACGGGTCCGTTATCAGTTGAATGGGAAGATGGCGGTATGGACAGGGAATTCGGAGCAAAAGAGGCATGCGAATTTGTCCGTAAGGCTGATTTCCCATCATCCAATATAGCTTTTGATGCAGCATTTGAGAAAAAATAATTCATATTAGACAAAAATTAAAGACAAAAGTATTGATTATGAAAAAGATCAGAATGGGAATGATTGGCGGGGGTATAGGGGCCTTCATCGGAGATGCTCACCGTCGCGCTTCAAGGATATGTAATGACTACGAGTTAGTTGGTGGTGTATTTGATGTCGATTACGAAAAGAGTAAACAGTTTGCACAAAATGAGGGCATAAGTCCTGATAGGTGCTATGTTAGTGTAGATGCTCTGATTAAAGCGGAGTTGGCTCTTCCTGCTGATAAGCGGATGGAAGTTGTAT
>Ga0209540_10001170_pt1 | contig 20784 bp, 15 predicted proteins | sample BarGraIncu01121A_FD_184501 | JGI IMG/M metagenome (GOLD analysis project Ga0209540, IMG submission 184501) | Arctic peat soil microbial communities from Barrow, Alaska - Barrow Graham LP Incubations 011-21A (SPAdes) (version 2) | ecosystem: Environmental > Terrestrial > Soil > Wetlands > Peat... | reverse complement strand
AGATTGCACCCTGTTGGGATAGGTCAGGGCATATAGGATCGGAACCCTCATATCGGGCATACCGAGCTGGGCTTTTACTGACCCATCTGCAAAATGGACCAGAGAATGTATTATAGATTGCGGGTGTACGATTACCGATATCTGTTCAGGGGTAAGATCAAAAAGCCATTTCGCCTCAATCACTTCCAATCCTTTATTCATAAGCGAAGCTGAGTCAATTGTGACTTTGCATCCCATATTCCAATTTGGATGTTTCAGAGCATCGCATGGTTTAACTCTCAACAACATCTCTTCGGTAAAGTTCAGGAATGGGCCGCCTGAAGCAGTCAGTGTAATTTTTTCGATGGGATTGCCCGACTCACCCACAAGACACTGAAAAATTGCTGAGTGTTCCGAATCGACCGGAATAATAATGCTTCCTGATTCTCTTACAAGTTTGCCAATGATCTCACCTGCAACAACCAGAGTTTCCTTATTTGCAAGAGCAATTCTTTTCCCGGCTTTTATTGCAGCAATGGTCGGCCTTACACCCGAATAGCCAACAATTGAAGCAACCACTACATCTACAGATGATGAAGTAACCACCTGTTCTATCGCCTCATTGCCGGCATAGACCTTTATATCAGTAGTCTGAAGAGCATCCTTTAATTTCAGATAAAGATCAGGATTGGCTATTACAACGGAATCGGGTTGATAAGTATGTGCTTGTTCTATAAGAAGATCTATGTTATTTCCGGCAATCAGGACCTCAACAACAAACAGATCAGGATACCTTGAAATAATATCAAGGGTCTGAGTACCGATTGAACCGGTTGATCCCAACAATGCAATTCTTTCTGGCATACCAGCTGTTCTGACTAGAATAAAATATGTTTCTCAGGATCCAAAGAGCTCCCTTTGTACCAGATCTCAAAATGAAGGTGAGGACCGGAAGTATAGCGTTCACCTGAGTCGCCGACTACTGAAATTGCGTCACCGGCACGAACAAGGTCTCCTGTCTCTTTGAGAAGACTGGCGTTATGTTTATATACAGAAATAATATTATTCGGATGTTGGACCTCAATAACAAATCCGGTTTCCATTGTCCATCCGGTAAAGATAACGGTACCGTCAAGAACAGCCGACACGAGAGCTTTAGGTTTTGTAACAATATCTGTTCCAAAATGTTTTGTTCTCACATCATATTTCCCCGAAACGATCCCTTTGACAGGAGGGAAAAAATGGAGGCTTGCAAGACCAGAAACTGATTGTGATGTTGAGGGTCCAAGTGTGAGATTATAACGCTCTTCATTCTCAACCCTTGCTCTCAAAACAGAATCATCGGATGAGGTATTGAATTTAATCGATTTATAATTCTTTGTAGTATCTTGTTGCATAGATATTTCTGCAGGTGGATTGCCTGATATTATTGCATTCATGTTTTCGAAGTACTTATCCCTCAATTTTAATTCACGGTCGAGAGAATCGAGACGGATTGCACTCATAAGGATATTACGCCGCATAGTAACGTCGGGGTAACCTGGAATAAACTCCCTGAGGTTTGTGAATGAAATCAGAGTGCTGGTGCCCCAGATGATAAACAGCAGCAGGAATGTAATCAGAAGGAATGCATTATAGCGGGTAAGTACAATGCGCCAAACCTCTTCAAAGGTATGATCATTTATTACAGAAAATCTGTATTTATCGCGCCAGTTGCTCTTTTTTTTATCGTCCTTAGCCATTTTCTATAACTTGATTGGCATGCAAAGATAATATTCCTGCCTCATCAAATGAGTTAAAGGAATCAAAAATGGGAATTTTTAAATGGTTATATCACCTTTACCTGCTTGTCTTCACTCTGCCAGAGCCCATGCTTTGTGCAAACCGACATCGCGGAGAGGTTCATCGATACTTCAGGCGCCACTATATAAAAATCGATCTCAAAATGAGAAGGCACATTGGCATAGACACCGGCAGTATAACGAGCTTCAGCAAGAAGCGTTTCCCTGTTCCAAAGCTGTATCACGCTTATAAAATGGTCGGCATCATCGGGATGGGGATACTCCTCTCCCAGCTTTACCTTAACTTCAAATTTCTCTCCTTTTTTAACTGTATCAGGACAGAAAATATGCGGCATGTGCCTGTCGAGGTAATCTCGTTTTACCTCTTTATTTTCCTTTTCAATTTCCGTTGCTTTAAATACCCTTGGCATAGTAATTTATTTTCAGTTAATAATATTTCTCAAAAGCCATAACAAAATTCAGGCAATAAATTTGAGAACAAACGTAACAATTAAATGAGTCTACACGACATCAAAGATACTCCTTTGAAATTGCATAAACTGAACATGAAGGTGTAAAAACGCAAGCATCGATATCCTGTGAAGAAAAAACCTCCTTGTAAATAACAAATGCTGCTGAAAAAATAAAGGTTAATTCATTCCTGTTATCTTTTAACTGAACTCCCCAATTATGCTTATGGCTTTTTTCGGCAAACAGATTTTCAATTTTTTTCATGCCCCCAGAATTCTGGAAAATATGTGTAAGGGTGCTTAACTATAAGAATATAAAAATGTTATAAATAAAAGAAAAAGAAATTGGAGATATATATCTAGTTTTATCACTTATACCTTTGGGTCATTCTCTAATTTGGAAATGAGTTTTGTAACTTTGTTTAAGTCAAGTACTTCCTGTTATTAAATAATACCGAAATTCTAGAAAAAAATATATCAAATTTTAAATGATTCATTTATTTTTTAATAGAAATTTTGGTTATAATAATTGCTGCGATTATTCTAACATTAATTTTAAAAACCCATTTTCATCCATTTATAATACATAATGCTAAAAACAACATAATCAGCACATTTATAGAATATTTTTCATGTTTTTTGCTTTTGAATTATCAGTCGCCATTTCATTTGGTAAACTTATTACAAGAACTAAAGTTGTTGAAATTAAGTTCTTGTGCCACAGTTCTTGGAGGCAGAGTGACCGAATGTCAAAGAACAAAACCTAAGACTGGACAACCATCTAGAGAAATTAGAGCAGGTGCATTAATTGCTGATATTTTTCTTGGGTTAGTATGGGTAGGTGTTGATTTTGCTACAGGGGCAATTTATAAACCTTATAATAACAAATAATTTCAATGATATTCTTACCCTTTCTTTATGTAAACTCAAATAAACCTTTTACCTATTTGAGTAAGTATGAAGGAAAGAATGAATTATAAAGCATAGCTCTTACTGTTTATAAATGATATAGTATTTCTATTTTTATTTTTAAAATCATTTCTTTGGTAATTGCGCTTTAAATGCTACATTTGCACCGCAATTATACTGCGGGGTGGAGCAGTGGTAGCTCGTTGGGCTCATAACCCAAAGGTCGGAGGTTCGAATCCTCCCTCCGCTACAAAGAAAAAGCCTTGATGCGAAGCATCAGGGCTTTATTATTTTCAGACCGTCAAATGCTTGCATTTGTAAGAGTCTGAAAATAATAAAGCCCATAGCCACGCGAAGCGTGGCGCAAGGCTTTTTCTTTGGGCTGTTAACCCCAGAGGATCAAGCCGAACGCAAGTGAGGCTTAATCCTCTGTAGCTCAGGAACTCACATCCATCCCCTCTCTGCTTCGCAAAGAGGGGTGCCTATGCGAGACGATTTCATGCATAATCATACATACCGAGAGAAGCGCTGCAAGGCTTTTTCTTTGGGCTGTTCCCCAAAGAGGATCATGAAATAATCCTCCCTCATTTGCTCTCTAACTCATAGGGGAATAATCATTCCTGAAGTAAGAACATTTGAACAAACGAATTAAGAATGCAGAAGTATTCCGCAGGCTGATGCAAGACTTTTTCTTTGGGCTGTTCCCCAAAAGGGGATCAGGAACATCAGCAAATTTAGAATAAGTGCACCTCAAACTCCCAATTATCTTGATTGATTTATTAAAACTTTATAAGAATGTTGATTCCTCCCTCCAAACTGAAGATAATAGATGCCATTAATTAACGGGGGAATATCAAGGGTTGTACTTTCACCAGTTAATTTACCTTTTAAAATCACCTTTCCTGTCAAATCTATAAATGAATAAGTCAGATAGTGCATGTTTTTGTTTGCTTTTATTGTAATAACATCATGTGCCGGATTTGGATAAATATTAAAACTTTCTTCTTTTATTATTTCAGAAGCACCTGTGGGTACAGATATGATGTAAGTTTCTCTCAAGATATTTCTCCAGGGTGAACCACCCTCTGACACCTGAGTAGTACACTGAATTAAAGTTCCATCAGGATTATTAACATATCTCATTTGTTTATCGTTAAACCAGATTCCAGAATAAGGATCGTATAACGTATATTGGTGCCACAGCTGATATACTCTGTTAATTAAATAACCATTACCATCATAGGTATATTCGCCCTTATAGTAAGACTGCCAATTCCCGTCTGATTCGTGAAAAAAATCGCTATTCAGAACTTTACCTGACGTATTATAAACATAAATAACTTTTTGATTATTAAACCAATAGCCAGATTTGCAAGTAGTAGTAACCTCCTGATTTACTGTTCCATCGGGATTATTGGTGTAAACAATTTGTCCGCTATTCTCCCAGGCGCCTGAAGTCCAGATTTGAAGCAGATTGGTCGATAAATAACCATTCCCATCATATGTAAAAGTATTTTTTGTGAAATTCTGCCAGTTACCATCTGTCCATTTTTCAACAACTTTCGTCAGAACTTTACCTGATAAATTGTATGTGTAAGTTGATCTTTGATAATTGTTCCACGTACTTATACCATCCCATAATTGAAATATCTGCAGGTTTGGAGATCCATCTGAATTATTTGTATATATAGATTGAGTACCATTAACCCAAGTGGCAGAGGTATTATCCCATTGTTGAGACAGGGTATTTGTTAAATAATCATTAGCATCATAAGTAGAAATAACCAATGAATAGTTCTGCCAACTTCCATTTGTCCATGACTCACTCAGCCGGGTTTGAATGTTCTGGCCAGTTACGTTCATGGATAATAAAAAGCACAAAAACAGAGTTAAAAATATGTCGATATTTCTATTACTGTTATTAAGAGTTATTTGAAGTCTTTTTCTCATAGTTTAACTAAAGTTATGAAAAAAATAAATATTCCACAAATAAACCCGACATTTTATAGTAATGTTTAAAAAAATGGGTGTTTCTCCTATCGAATACAGTTCTATGAATAAACATCCTGAAATAGGTAAGCTGCTTCAATAAATTCCAGTATTTTGAATAAGTCCTCAATCAACTTCAGGTTAGATATTTTATCAGCCTCCGCTACAAAGAAAAAGCCTTGTTGCGACAGCAACAGGGCTTTATTATTTTCAGACCAACGGTTGTAGAGACGTTGCATGCAACGTCTCTACAAATAACGGAGGGATGGAAATAATAAAGCCCGTAGCCACGCGTCAGCGTGGCAAGGCTTTTTCTTTGTTAAGCACCCCCAGAGGATCACGCGAGTGGAACGAGATGTAATCCTCCCAATAAAAGCCCGTAGCCACGCGTGGCAAGGTAAAAGCCCCTCATGAAAATAGGGGCTTTTGACTTTCTATGCATATATTGGATCAATGTTTACCAATCCGCCTCAATTTTTCATGTATTGAACTGAAATCATAGTCATGATGCTGACCGGAGTGTTCAAAACCCTTGTATGGTCTTACCCCGATTATGGAATTATTTACACCGTTATCAACCACTTTGTCTACATTTGCGCCTACCACTTTGCAGTTCCTGCTGTAGGGTCCCAAGTATACACTGGCGTCGGTGTAGGTCGCAGCAAAGAAACTGTTCCCGATGAGGTTGATGTTTTCGGCAAAGGTAGTAGTAGTGGGTGGATCAGTGGTGCTATTACCATCCACTCCGTCAATACTAACCCCCACTGCACCGGTACCTGAAAATTTATTATTCAAAATCCTGGCATCGACATTGTTAAGGCTTTGTATGGCCATGCCTCCATTTCGGGTATCGAAATTATTCCCCATCACATCGAACAATTGGGGAAATCCTTCATCCGGGAAAAGGGGCCGGAAGGCATCATTCATATATAAACTGATCACTCCCTGGGGACTTTGGAAATTGTTGCCGGTAATGGTAAAATGTGCCCGTTTGGTCAATGTAAAGTCAGGGATCCACCCCAGCCAGTTCCAACTATCGACACACAGATCATTAAACGATCCCTTTCGAAATTGGTTGTTTTTTATTTTAATCTCTGAGCCAAAACAACTGGCCATCAGGATCTGCATAGCCCCCCCCGTAAACTGGTTGTTTTCAATATTCGCTGAAGATTCCTGATTGAATCCCCATATCCAGGTTCCAAATACGTCGTTTTCCATTTTACAGCGAGTTATTGATATTTCGGCGTCTCCTTTCGTTGGTAGTAAGCCCCATTGATCATCATTAGAAATCATTATAGATGACCATACATTGAACATTGTAGAACTTGAAAAAGGAGAAAAGCCGGTTCCTCCATCATATCCCGCTATAAAGTCAACATTATCTACACTGGTCTTAAATTTCTTGAAGGGAGGAGTGTGATGAACACTAGATTCAGCCAAAAATAAAATGCAATACAGGTCGCCAACAGGGTCAGGTAACGCAACAGCATTGCCATCATTCAGATGGATGGTCATGTCGGTCATAGAGAAATTGCCACCGACAAACTTAAGCAGGGCTGGATATATAGAGTTGCCTGAAAAGACTTCTCCTTGCGGCAGATCAGGTAAATTGGTAATGATGGTCTTTCCTTTTCCGGCCCCGCGAAAAATGCCCTGAAAATCCCAGACTTCAATGAAACCGATTTTGTAGGTACCGGCCGCCAACTGAACTACCGAACCAGGTCCGGCAGCCTTGGCCTTGTCAAATGCATCTAAAATTTTTTTGGTATCATCTTTCCCGTTCGGAAAAACCTTGAACACGGAGCCTGAATACATTACAAAAGTCTTGCTGAGTTGCTGGTCAATGACCTGACTATTGTCGAACATGCCATCCTTTGAACATGAAAAAGCAAGGAAGGACACAAAAAAGAGATAATAATACAGTTTTCTCATAGCTGAAAGTTTTTAGTTAATTCAATAAAGTTCACTTAAAACTTTCATCGCGACATATCAAAATTCCTGTCAGGAATATAAATTTTCGGATAAATAATATAATTTTTCTGTCGGGATAATTCAGAACGAATCAATCAGGTTCCCGGTGTTATCCAGACCTGAGCTTAAGCCTCAATTTACATTTATTTTGTGCTGTCAATCGCTCTCCTGGCCTTCTGGAGATCAGAATAAATAAAATAGACCTTGAAAGGTGTATTATTGTATGCATATTCCAGGACTTTAAGTGCTTCCCTGTTCCTGCCCTGTTTTAATAGACACCGGCCTTTCAAATCCATATATTCATAATAGCTATACGATGAAGATGCCGATCCGATAACTCTGTCAGTGAGGATTAAAGCTTCGAGGGTTCAAAGGAAAGTGCCTGACGGTAATATTTTTCTGCCTTATCTGTCATACCAACCTCTGCGTAAATATCGCCAAGTCTTTTTGATATATATGCTTCAGAATTTCCTTTTTTCATAAGAACTGTCTTGAATTTTTCTACATACCGGTTTCCTTCAATGGAATCATTTTCGGAATATGAAAGCAGTGCCTGCCTTACAATGACAAGCGGATCATCAGGAATATATTTCAGAGCTTTCCTGTAAAGTCTCCTTTCTTTATTGTACTGGCCGGTTTTATGATAGGCAATACCCAATCCCTCCCATGCCGATTTATTCTTCATATATTCCCTTCCCCATCTTCTGTAAAGGGTAAACGTTTTTTCAAATTCAGGGATTGCATTATAATATTGTCCTATCCAGTTGTATATCAATCCGAGCTCGTAGGGAGGTTTAGGCCATTGATCATCCATCTGCTGAAGTTGTTTCAGGTACTTAATATTTTCCACAGGAGCTTCAAAGCTTAGAGCATATGCCCAGCTTGCATATATCTGATTGTTAGTGCTCATCCGGTCCCTTTTATTATAATTTTTAATCAGCAATTTTTTGCTCGCATCAAAGTTACCTGAATGCGCATAGGCGTTCTCAAGTCCAAAAGCAGCATCAATAAAACTCGAGTCGGCAGCTAATGACTTTGAATACCATGATATAGCATTTGAAAAATCTCCCTTTGCCCTGGCTTTGGTTCCATAAATATAATATCTGAGAGCTTCCGGAGAATTCGTGGGAAGGGGGAATCGCCCCAATTCAGGATTATCCTTTATCAATTTAGATATTAAAAGAAAATTTGTCAGTCTTTGTGAAATCGTATCAATAGCCTGGAAAAAATTCTCATCTATAGCTGTTTTGTCCATATTAAATGTTGTAAACACCTCTTTTGTTTTTGTGTCTATCAATTGTGCGTTGATACGAATCTTATCACCGGCTTTATCAATGGTTCCATAGACAAAAAGCTCTGCCATGAGCTTCCGGGATATTCTCCCTGCAATTCCAGTTGAAATTGATGCGTACTCGATGTGTCCGCCAGACTGAAGCAGAGAATTGACTAATTCTTTCTGCCTGATTTTTAATTCTTTATTGTTTGAAAGTGCTGAAATAAGAACCTGTTGAATGCTTTCCTGCCAAAAATTCAGTGTGGAATCATTTGTCATATTCCTGAATGGCATTACCGCTATGGATATTCTTCCCTCTGATGAGACAAGGTCATCAGACCATACAGTTTCGTGCAATATAGTAAAAATCATGTAGCCTGCAATTCCCAGAATTATAATCAGGACCGTGATTCCTGGGAAAGAAAAAATGTATCTCCTCTTAAGATTTTTGAGTGGCATGTACTTATCGGCCTCTATCCGATAAATGATATCAGATGCTTTCCCATTTAAGTCCGTTTTTTTTATATCCCCTGGGGTGCAGCCAAAAAACTCCCGGAAACATTTATTAAAATAGGCCGGACTCCCGAATCCGACTTTGTAAGAAACTTCTGATGCCTTGAATGTCCCATCATTGAGCAATTCCACAGCCCTTCTCAAACGTACCTCACGGATAAACTGACTGACCCTTTTATTTTTAATGGTATAAAGTTTTCGGCCAATCGTGTAAAGGCTCATACCAGATTCACGGGCAAGATCATTTACTCCAAAATTTTCATTTTGAAGGTTTGCGAGCACAATATCAGTCAGCTTCCCGATAAATATCTGATCGCTGTTAAGAGGCTGTGTCATGTAAGAGATTTTTAAAAATAAACTTCACCAGGATAGGCGTCTTTTATCGAAATTCCTAAATTTTACTCATTCCTGCAAATTAATTTGATAATAACCCCTTTTAAAATTACAAAACCTGAAGCCAAATCATTTAAACCAACGAATAAAACCTCTTTCAGCATAATTATACTAAACATGTGTTTGATTAAATCAAGGTTAGATATTTCAAACCTATTGCCTACAAAGGATCAAGCGATTTCTATGTTAATCACAAACAGGACGTAAAAGCACTATTTATAAAATTCAAATTCCCATTCTTTTGGGTATACCCAAATCTCAAAAGGGCTCGTTGAGGTTCTGAGAATATTATTGTCTTTATCTGTAGTGGAAATATTCACTTTATAAAAACCTATATCAGATGATTTTAAATAGCAACTGGCCGATAGATCATTCTGCATTTTATTCGATTCACCGGTTTGCATTTCTCCTTGTGGTACTAATTCACCGTCTATGAATTTATAGGGATAAAACTGATATTTTAAAATAACAAATTTGTCGTTCCCATATAATTTGTCATGTGGAATGTAAATAAGTTTCTGGTTTTCCGTATTTTGATTTCTGACATTCTTTAATTCATATCCCGAATCAGTATTAGAAATTGTATATTTAATGATACGGAGACTTGCGACCTGACCATTCAATTCATGGATCCCCTTTTCGATGCCTGCAAACCCCTTCCCCACCATCAGAACTTTTTTCAGAGAATCCCCCTGGTTTCGGTCAATATAAGATGATATGTCTTTAAAAAACATTTGTGAGGAATCAGGGAAAAACGCATGAGGGAAAATGTTCAATAATTTGTCTTCCGTCTTCAGCTGAAGTATCATTCCCTCGGGTTTTTTATCAACGATGAACGTATAATTTCCCCCTGTAATTACCGGGGTAAATGTATCCCTGCAATATTGAGGCTGGCGAAAAGTACTTATGGTATAAAATAAATATTCAACCGGGAATGGTATGACATTGTAATGTCCGATCTCTATGGCAATGTGAAATTTTGGTTCCTCTACGTCATTGTCATTACTATTTTTATTCATGGAACCGTAGTAAAACAGGGGCATGAAATAAACCAGCCCTCCCCCATAGTACTGAAAATCAATCTCTATTCTTCCATATTGAAGTTGCTTAACTTCTTCAGGAATAGCATTGTCTTCGTAGATGCCGGCAGTAAATTCCCTCACCAGGCTCTCGCTGTATTCAATGTTTTTATAGGTGCCTGAATAATCGCTGATTATCCAGTTATCGGTGTTTGTATCTTTTTTACAACTGCCGACTAATCCGGTTATAAGGAGTAGAAGATATGTAAATCGCTTTCCCAATTTTCAAATCTCCTCTATTTCCCATATATGCGATCCAATTTATCTATTTTGACCGGATAATCTAAACTGTTGTATTCATATGTATGTATGGTAGTGCTGCGGTCTTCTGCAGTCCCGCTGTATGAAATGTATGTTTCTTTTATTATATTATTCATGTTGGTAGATTTACCGGGATCACCTTCAGATGCAAAAACCCGGTATGGATTATTTTTGTTATCAAACTCAGAGATCCTCGTGCTTATTAATTTAAAAACCGTACCACTGATGTACAGATCATCCTTTATTATATTGCCGTTCTCATCATACGTGTAATTGTTGTATTGTGTCAACTGCCCTTGTGGGTTGTAAAAATTTAGCTTTACAATTTTATCATTTAGATAATCATAAGTCAGGTAGTAGTTAAGTTTTGGAGTCCCATTGCTTATAGAGTAATTCGATTTCTTTATTAATCTCAGGGCATTATCGTATTCAAATTCCGAATATTGAGATATACTGGCTTTTCTTGGATCGGATTCCAGGGATTGCCCCGGTAACATTGAACAACTAAATGCATTGAAAGAAAAAGCCAGCTCTACTTTGGATAAAGAATTTTGGGCATCATATGAAAATTTCTTATACATGTATGGTTCCGTTGACTCATTAACAAGATAATTACTATTATAAGTTAATCCATGAACCGCCAAATCACCTGAATTGACCTGGCTTAACAATGTATCGCTATAATAAAGATTCGCATTTTTGTCTTCCTTTTTACAGGAGGTCAAACACAGGAATATAAGAATTATTAAAAGTGCATATTTCTTCATGTGTTTAAAATTAGATAATCAAATTCCGGAGATGACCTGACTGGTATTCACCTTTTGTCCGTACATCCAAAATCACTGTACCGGTTGAAATTACTTCCTGAAGATTAACTTTTTTTCCAAAAATCAGTTATAGAAAACTCATATTTTATTCCTTTAAATTAATATCGATCTATAAAGTTCAAATATAATACTTAAAACTCAAGGTCCTTTTATATCATATTCCTGTGTGAAAACTCCCAGACTCTTAAAAAAAATCAAACGGCTGAAGGGACATTGAATGCAACGTTTCCTGGCAGATTCACCCAAAATCACAACAAGGGCAGGGACATTCCATGGACTACTCTGATAATACAATCTTTTGATAAGAGAGGCAATTTTTTATTCGTAAAGGTAACCCTACGATGATATCAGGCAAAAAGAGCCTTCCTTCCTTCATCAAGCTTCAGCCGCTATTTTCATAGAATAACAATTAGTGAATTTAGTTTTTGGCAGTAGTCTGCTTTTTATTATCCGGGAAAAATACCTAAATTCGTTTGGAGATCTCTGCAGAAAAGACATAATCTGAAATGTTATGAAAATCTGGATTGTTTCAGAATTTTATGAATCACCTACCGATACAGTTGGAGGCTATTATGTAAAAGGCGTTGCAGAAAAACTGGCATCGACAAAGAATGTTGAAGTAGTGTTTCCTTCTGACAATTCATTATCAGTCATTGATGATAACAGCAAATTGAAAATCAATCATATTCATAAGTTCGGCTTTAACCGGAAAAATCTGATTACCCGTACAGTTGCACAATTAATCATGTCTCTTCAGTTTTTTGTATTCCTGCTGCCAAAAGTAAAAAAAGATGATATGGTTATAAGTTTTACTCATCCTTCTTTCATGATTTTTGTAAGCATCTGGCTTAAAAAACTGAAAAACACTAAAGTAATTATAATCAACTACGATCTTTTCCCTGAAATCCTTGTTGGAACCGGAATTTCCAAAGGCAATTGGCTGTATCGTATAATTCAGAAAATGTTCGACAAAGCTTATAATAATGCTGACACTATTATATCATTAGGGAGCGAAATGACGCAGATACTTAAAAACAAGGTTTATAATGGCTCTCCGAAGATTTTTACTATACCTAACTGGGCAGATATTGACAGTATTTATTTTCAGAAAAAAGAAACAAATGAAATAATTCTGAAATATGGACTCGGCTCGAAAATAGTTTTCTCATACGCCGGAACAATAGGCAGATGCCAGGGAATAGAAAAACTGTTAGATCTTATTGACAGGATTGATCATAATAACAGTATTCACTTTCTGTTTTTCGGGAAAGGAGTTGCAATAAATTCCTTTAAACAGCAAATATCAAAAAACAGAAATCAAAAGTTAATTTCCTATGGAGGTTTTATTGTTACTGAGGACCGGAAGATGTTCATCAATGCCTGCGATGTTGCAATAATATCCTTATTGGATGGCATGACAGGGTTGAACTTCCCAAGTAAAACCTATAATATTCTGGCCTCAGGACATCCAATCTTATTCGTAGGAAAAGAAGATTCTGAACTAGCTGAAATGATAAAAACCTTTGATATTGGTTGGGTGTGCGGCTCTTCTGATGCATTCAGATTTCAGAAAATAATAAATGAGATTTTACATAATCCGGAGGATGTCAGAATTAAAGGTAATACAGCAAGAAAAATAGCCGAAAAATATTTTGCGAAAGAAGATATACTGAAACAATATTATGAAAGTATTACTGATTAAACCCTGGGAGAACAGCTTCAACTGGTATCATTCCCATATGCTGAGTCTTTCATACCTCGCCAGTTATGTTCGTTCATTGGGTCATAAAGTTGAAATAATAGATGCCAGCTTTGAAAGATTAAATCAGGATCAATTAATTAACAGAATCAAGGAAACTCAAGCCGATATTGCCGGGGTAACTTCAATGACTCATGAGATTCCAAAAGCAAGAATAATTTTTAGATCCATTAAATCAATAAACCCTGGGATCCGAACAATTATAGGGGGTCCTCATGCAACTGCCAGGCCCAAAGAGACATTAAAAGAAATACCTGAATTAGATTTTGCGATTGCAGGTGAAGGAGAGAGCCCACTTGAACGGCTTTTACAAACAATTGAGGATCATGACTATAAATACAAGAACATAAAAGGATTGGCATTCAGATCAGGAAATGATGTTATTTATAATGGAAACCAGGATTGTTTTCTTGATTTAAAATCGATTCCTCAACCTGCCGTTGATTTATATTACACCAAAGACTGGTTTAAAAATAATAAAAACAGCGAATACAGAATTTTTGCCAGTCGGGGTTGTCCGTTCCGGTGTGCATACTGCATGCGGGTACTGGGAAATAAAGTCCGCTGGAGAAATTCCGATGATATAATTGAAGAATGGATAAAAGCTGTTCGGTATTATGGGGCTAAAACAGTGTTTTTTCATGATGAGATTTTCCTTTATGACAATCCTGTTACACATGAAATCCTGGATAAAATCATAGAATCGGGAATTCAAAAGGAAGCCAGGTTTATTGCAATGACACATGTAAACCTGATAAATGAAGAAATCCTTCAAAAAGCCAAAGAAGCAAATTGTTACAAAATATGCATAGGGATTGAATCAGGGAATAATGAAATATTAAAACGTATTCATCGTAATTATACGATTGATGAAGCATATAAAGCAGTTCAGAAAATCAAGAAATATCAGATCCGTCCATTTACATTCTATATACTGGGCCATCCCGGCGAAACTCATAAAACCGTCAGAGATACCATACGCTCTGCAGTAAAAATCAATCCATTTGAAATGGGTATGGGCATAATGGTCCCGTATCCTGGTACAGAGATATTTACCTTAGCCAGTGAAAACAAAGATGGCTATGAACTTACTGATGTTGATTGGGATGGCTATAACCGATATGGAAACACTGCGTTGAAATTTAAAAATTTCAGCAGCAGACAATTACTTTACTATCAGATCATTGGGAATCTGTTATTTTATATTATGAATGGCAAAATCATAGGATTGATCAAGTATGTAAGCCCTAAAATCAAAGCCGTGTTCAGGTTGCTACTTGGTAAAAAACTATAATTTAAATGGGAAATTATATAATCAGGGTTATTGTCCCCTGCTACAATTCAGATTTAACTATTGAAAAATGCATTTCATCCATTTTTAAATCAAAGGCAATTGACTTTGAAGTTTATGTTATTGATGATGGTAATAATAACAGACTGGCTTCATTAATAAATCAATATCCTATAAAAGTTATCAGCACTTCAGGTCAGGAAGGAGCCGGACGGGCAAGAAATATCGGGACGCAGGGTTTCACCGGTCAGGCAGTAGTTTTTATAGATTCTGATGTGCAAATTTATGAAGGGACCATAGCTTCACTGTTAAAACCGATAAAAGAAGAATTAGCAGATGCCACAGTTGGCAGTTACTCCAGGCAGCGCAGTTTAAATTTTTATGACGATTACAAAAGCTTCTATCTGGTTAACAAATACAATACAGAAGGCCGGTATCTTATGAATAGTTTCTGGAGTGCCATATGTGCCCTGGATTACATAACATACACAAAAATGAAAGGCTTTAAAGAATGCTATTCCGGAGCTGGTCCTGAAGATATAGACACCGGAGTAGAATTATCACTTCAGGGAGCCAGAATATTATCAGTCCCCCAGGCCATGGGAAAACATCTGTCCTCTCTTAGCTTTATTAAATTACTGAAGAATGATCTCAGAAAGGGAAATGAGGATATCTATATTCATCTGACCAGAAAAGTATCTATCGCCTATAACCGTCATGTTTCAAAGGCTGATATTATTGCAGTATTCCTTGCATGGTGCATACCATTAGTATTTCTTCTTCAAAGCTATATTGGCTTTAAACCTGTACTGATATGTTTCTTATTATATATTATCGTAAGAATGAAGTTTATTAAAAGCACATTTGGAGGAGAAGATTTTTTTTTCCTGTTCAGGTCCAGTTTATTAACTTATTTTTTGGATCTGGTTAGGGGATTTGCAGTGATCAGTGGAACATTTCTATTTATCCTGGAGATCCTGAGTTCAGGAGAGTATAAACCATTTACTAAATAAACCTGGAGATTAATATTTTACGAGGATGAAGATAGGTGTTGTCGGAACCGGATATTGGGGCCCTAATATAATAAGGAATTTATTGGCTCTGAACCAGGAACTGGTAATATATGATAATAATAATTCAAATGCTTTATCTGCTTTGGAAAGATTTCCGGAATGTAAGGCTGTCAGCTCATTGGAAGATATTCTTCAAAATCCGGAAATAATTGCAGTTGCCATCGTTGTGCAATTAAGGTTTCATTATCAACTGGTTATCGATTCTCTTTCAGCAGGCAAACACATATTTGTTGAAAAATCATTGTGTTATTCCTCTGAAGAAGCAGAAAATATTCAAATGCATCTGAATGGACAGGTTTTAATGGTTGGCCATACAACTTTATTTACTCCCGGAATAATAAAAATCAAGGAATTCATAACAATGAACAGCATTGGGAAAATAACAGCCATTTCCCTGACCAGAACCCATATGGGACCTATATATCAGGAAATGGATGCAGCAACAGAAGTTGCATCTCATGATATTGCAATATTATTGTTTCTGTTGAATGACTTGCCCACAATAGTCAATGCCTGGGGATCCTCAAGATTAGGGTTGAACTACCAGGACAGCGCTAATATAATCATTGGTTATGAAAATTCCCTGAAACCCATGATCAATGTTCAGTGGACCAGTGTTATAAGAGAAAGAACGATAGTATTGGAAGGAACTTCCGGTACAATTATTTGCAAGACAAATCAAGGGAAAGAAGAATTAACAATATATAATCAACATACGGCATTTGAGTCCATGAAAAATGGAGCTAAACTCCAGGAAATAATGCTCCTGGTAAAGAGCGAAGAAGTAAAACTAAGTGAGACCGAACCGCTTTACGACGAATTACAAAATTTTCTGCATTGTATTGAAAATAATCTCGACCCTCTGACGAACTTTGATTTCAGCAGAAAAGTTGTGTCGGTTTCAGAGGCAATCAGAAAATCAATGAAACTTAATGGTCAAACAGTGAATATATCGTGGTAAAAAGAATTGTCGATATATTATTAAGTCTTGCGTTTGGCATATTATCATTGCCTGTTTGCATAATAATTGGTATCGCCATCAAATTGGAGGACAGAAAGCGTGTTTTTTATTTAAGCCAAAGAATCGGATTAGGTGGAAGAAAATTCAAAATGATAAAATTCAGGACCATGGATCCTGATTATAATACCCTCTCATATGAACAGACAGAACAATTTCAGAAAAATTTCAAACTATCGGATGATAAGAGAATCACAAAAATCGGATATTGGTTACGCAGATACAGTATTGATGAAATTCCTCAGTTTATAAATGTATTGAAAGGAGATATGTCTGTTATTGGTCCAAGACCAAAATTACCGGAAGAGATAGATTTATATCAAAAAGATAAACATGAATTGCTCTCAGCTTTACCGGGAATAACCGGATACTGGCAGGTTCATAGAAAGACAGCCAATTCTGATGAAAATATGAGAAACATGGATCTGTTTTATATAAGAAACAGAAGTATTTCAATGGATATCAAAATAATCTTCCTGACATTTTTAAACCTGATATTTAAAAGGAATTATTAATGAAATTACTGAACACTAATAAAATACAATCCATTTTTACTTTTTTGTTCCTGCAAAATTATAAGCCTTCCTATTTAATTTTCTTTACTACAAACAAATGTGAAGCCAGATGCAAACATTGTTTTTACTGGAAAGAAACAAATCAAAATATTTCTGAGCTTACAAAAGCTGAAATTACAGAATTTGCAAGAAACCTTGGTCCTATGCTCCAAATTACGATTACAGGCGGAAGTCCAGAACTGAGAACCGATTTATATGATATACTTTATGTGTTTATAAAATATTGTGCTCCTCTAAACATTACCCTGTGCAGCAATGGCAATTATCCTGAAATTCTTTACGAAACAGCCAAAAAGTTGTTATCTGATTTTAAAAATCTTCATTTAACTATAGATATTTCACTTGATGGTTTAAACGAAGAACATGATGCAATCAGAGGAATAAATGGTTTATTCAAAAATGTTATTCAATCGTACTCATTATTGAAAGATTTAAAAAATTACTATCCCGATTTCCGGCTTGGATGCGGTCTGGTTGTTTCAGGTATTAATGAAGATACAGCGGTCGAAACAGCAACCTGGGCAATAAACAATCTCCCGATAGATAATTTTACTCCGGTTTTAGTCAGAGGCGAACCGAGGGAAGAAAAAGCTTTAAATGTTCTGCCTGATGTTTTTAAAAATATTGCCGACAGAGTTGAAGATTTGCTGATAAAGGGTGATTTAAAAGGTTATTCGGGATTTAAAAGAGTCATTAATTCTAAAGACATAGTACAAAAGAAGCTTATTTGTAAAATATTTAATGAAAAAAAATCAGTAGTCAGATGCAGTGCCTTGCGGGAAACAGCAGTAGTTTATCCCGATGGAAAGGTTGCCTGCTGCGAATTAAGAAATGAGTCAATCGGAAACCTGAGGGATTTTAATATGAATCTGAAGGATATATGGAAGAATACTGCAGCCAGAAATTTCAGAAATTCTATCAAAGAAAATAAATGCTATTGCTGGCATCAGTGTTTTTTGAGCGCATCAATAATAAAATCTCCTGAAATGTGGCTGAGTTTATTTAAGACTTTCGTTAAGCTGAGTTAATATGGGTAGTAAATCAAAACAATTTTTTATTTTTTCAAATTCCGGAGGATGTCCTCAGAATCAATTAGACGGAGGCAGAATAGTCAGTTATCTGCAAAGCAATAACTATATCTGCACCAATCATATAGCTGATAGTGAGATTATTATCATTAATTCATGTTCCTACAATAACCTTAAGGAGAAACAATCATTTGACAAGACAATAAAAGCATATAATTCAGGCAGCAACAGGAAACTGATCATCTTAACAGGCTGTTTACCAAAGATTGCTCCGCACTTATTAAATGATTTGCCGAAAAATATCAGAATAATTCCGGGAAACGAATTAGAAAAAATTGAAGCTATTATTCCCCCGATAAAGAGCAAATGGGAACAAATACATATTAATTACATACCGAAGCCCTTATTTCAATATTCAAAAGGCTTCAGGCGATTAATCTATAATTTTTTATCATTTATAAGACATACGATACCGCTAAAGGCAGTTTACCACATAGATCATCTTTTTATGTATGATCACACATCAAGGTCTTTTATAGTTGAGATCTGCAAAGGTTGTCTGGGAAGTTGTACCTATTGTGTCATCCGTTATTCCCGGGGTAAACTGAAAAGCCGGCCCGCTGATGAGATTATAAATGAAATCAAAACATGTATTGAAAAAGATGTAAAAGAGATATTACTTACTGCAACTGAATCGGCTGCTTATGGACTTGATATAGGCACAAGTCTTTCAGGTTTATTAAGTCAGATTATTAAATTATTAAAAGATCAGCATCTTTTAATATTTTATGCCAATCCAAGATGGCTGATTAAAGACTGGGATAATCTGAAATTCATTTTTGCGACAGGAAAAATTCATTTTATACATCTGTCATTGAATGGCGGCAGCGATAGTGTTTTAAAACGTATGAAAAGGGGATATACTTTAGAAGAATTTGAGAATCTAATAAGATCAATAAAGCAGTCAAGTCCTAAAACTGTTCTCCAGACACAGGTTATTACCGGTTTCCCGGGAGAAACTGACGATGATTTTGCAACTACGCTAAGCTTCTTCAAAAGAAATTATTTTCATAATGTGCAGGTCCATGCATTCGATTCCAGAAGAGGTGCTGAAGCAGCAACAATGTCAGATCAGATCTCATATGAGGTAAAGCAGAAAAGACGAAGAGTTTTATACCGGCTTACTTTAAAAAGAAAAGTTATATATAATATGAAATACATACTCCGGGGTTTTCAACCGGTCCAATATTGATGAAAATTGTTTTTCCATATGATGGTTACGAAAGTCTGGGCATCGGATACCTAGCTTCCATGGCACTTCAGCATGGATATGAAGTTGATCTGCACCCTTTAAAATTCGGAGACTATATCAGAGGTTATTCACTGCAAACAATTAAGAGTATTGAAAAAGAAAAAAATGCAATTTTAAAGCTCAAACCAGACATTGCTGCATTCTCACTGAATAGTTTTATGGCTGGCTCTTTGATTGAGTTAGCCCGGGCGATCAAAGAAAGTGGCATCAAAACCATAGCAGGCGGACCACACTGTACAGCCGAACCTGTATTAACTGTTGCAACAAATGCATTTAACGGAGTTATTGCCGGCGAGGCTGATAATGTTTTTATTGAAGCAGTTGAAGGAATCTATAGGGATAATCATAATCTGCCATGGCTGTTTACGCCTGTAAACAAAACTGCTGACTATGTTTTTGCAGATGATATTGATCGTCTCCCATTCCCAGCGAAAAAGCTTTTTTACAAAATAAATAGTTTTGAGGCAATTGACTATAAAATAATAACTTCAAGAGGATGCCCCTATAATTGCATTTTTTGTTCCCATTCGAATCCTGCAATAAAATCTACATACAGAAGAAGAAGTATTGATAATATAATCGAAGAATTAGTTTTAGCTAAACAGGAATATAATATAAGATCTGTCTACTTTTTAGATGATGTCTTCACAATTAATGAAGAATGGATAAAGAACTTCATGAAAGTTTACAGACAAAAAATCAACCTTCCTTTTCATGCTATCAGCCATCCAAATAACATTAACGAAGAGATAATAAACTATTTAAAAGATGGCGGGTGTACCACCATAAGATTAGGTGTTCAGACAACAACTGAAAGAATAAAAAGAAGTCTGGGAAGAACAGAAGATAATCAGAAAGTTATTGATGCAATTAATCATTTTAAAAAGAAGCATATTAAAGTTGAAATAGACCATATTGTTAATCTGCCTGGCGAATCTTTAGAAGATGCCAGGGAGAATATAAAATTTTATAATAATACGAGACCAACTTCAATAAAAATTTATTGGCTAATGCCCCTTCCCGGGACACTATGGTTTAATCAATCGGTAGAACAGAATCTGATCACAAATGAACAGGCTGTTAATTTAAAAAACGGGAAGGCTTTTGGGAACCATTCTTACCTATTCTATAACAAATCATTACATCGTCGTGAATGGTTAGGAATTCACTTTTTATTATCCTATTTACCTGTTTTGCCAAAAGCGCTTGTCTCATTATTAATAAAAATCAAGGCCGATAAGCTTTTAAGAATCCCTTCATTTATGCTGATCGTGGGGATTCCA